>Ga0222718_10000206_pt1 | contig 61740 bp, 80 predicted proteins | sample C33_27DmetaG_FD_165045 | JGI IMG/M metagenome (GOLD analysis project Ga0222718, IMG submission 165045) | Estuarine water microbial communities from San Francisco Bay, California, United States - C33_27D | ecosystem: Environmental > Aquatic > Marine > Unclassified | place: USA: California... | reverse complement strand
ATCTTTCTATACTTACAGGCAGTTGGCTTTGAAATACCCAGTTCTTTTGATAATTCTTCTAATGTTCTTGGTCTGAGATTCTCCATTTGAGAGATGTTTCTCATAATTCTCATCCGTTCTCTTACTTTCAATTCGATTTCTTAGACTTTATCCATTCGATTACTTCTTGTGGAGCATCAGTCATGTCTAACTTATCAAAATCAATATCTGAGAGATTGTCATGGACTGCTCTGTCTAATTCAAGTAGGGTTGCATTATCCATTACTTTTTTTGAATCCTTAGAATCTTTCAATTTTGTTGCAAGTGATGTTAGTATCACATCTTGGTTTTGATTGATGTCGTTTGCAATCTCTGACCACTCACTGTTAGATACAGTAGGACAAACGCTGTCTCTAATTACCTGTAACTGTTTTGCTCTGATTTCTCTTGGTATTGATTTTGCAACTGAACTTGTAATCATAGTTGTCATAATCTGGATGAATAATTCTCTATCGGTAAATACCATTAATTTTTGGGGGTGTTTACTACTATTTTAAATTAAAATTACAAAAAAGAAAGGGTAGAAATCAGTACCCCATATGATTCCAGTCAACAAGACCTTTTGATTTCTTTTTTTTCTTCTTTTTTGCTGGTTGAACCCCATACATCATATTTGAGACAAGACCAAGTGCTCCTAAAGCAACAGCACCAGTAACTGCTGTTCCTACAATGCCGTCAATATCAGTCATGATATTGTGTATATCATATTACTATTTGAAATTTAATTATATCCATTCTGGTTTATTATTTTCTTGATATTTTGTCTTACAATACCATTGTGTTTTTTTATTACAACGTAGCCATACATTTTTCAATAAATCTTTTTTTGACACACTTGACTCATTTTTTGACTCCTGTTCGTATAGCACGTTAAGATATGAATCAAGTATACGTTCAACTGTATCTTTATGGATCAAAATCTATGTCTACCTTTTTGTCTTTTTAACAATTCAGAAATTGGCTTGTCATCCCATACAACACATGACCAGTATCTTGCACTGGTTTTAGGTGCTGGATCAGTATCACATCTATGTCTTGCTCTAAAACTTGCTCTTGCTTTAGGAAACTGTCTCTTTGTTCTCATGTTTGGATCTCCAAAACCAATTTTTTTAATACTTTTTCCGTTATCAACATAGACTTTGTATTGTTTATTTTTTAATTCTGGTGCTTTCATAATTTTATCAAGTGGTACTTTTCTACCATCATAAATTCCATATTTATAACCCATTTACAACACCTAATTATCTGGCAACCATGCTTCTGGCGTGAACATTTTACCACCATAATCAAATGTTTTTTTACTTGATTTTTTTACTGAAATCTTTCCTGTTCCTTTACATTGAGGACATTTTGTTTTTCCATGATATCCAGAGCCATCACAATGAGTACAACGTTTAAATTTTTTTACCAACTTCCCTCTCCTACTGGTTCTTGTAATTCACGATAATTTCTAGGAATTGGCTTCATGTTTGGAGCACATCCACAGAATCCACAGATGTCTGTTTCTCCACCTACATTGACAATGTGACAAGGACAACTACATTTTGATTCTGTCTTTATCCTCATAGAAACTGCATTAGATTCTCTAACCTTACGAGCAAAGTCTGCTGTAATGTCATTAAGATCATTACTTTCCATTACTAGTCTTTACTCCAAAACTTTTTTGAAACGGTCTTCTCGTTTGGGTCGAGAACATTAAGATGACTATGACCTTTACATTTGCATGTTCCTTTGCATTTACAATTGCATATATCACACATAGTAGAACTAAAAAGATCTACTATTTGAAATTAAATCTATTTTCTAAACATGTTGAAAAATGATGCCAATCCTTCTCCAGAAGCACGGATACCTGAACCCATGCCTTTGAATGAACTGCAACATGCATCTGTAAATACTTCAAATCCCATGAAAAAGTCTAAGATATACTAGTATTTGAAATTAAACCCAACATTACCTGTCTTCTTGGCTGAGTCATGGTCTTTTAACAATGCTTTGTTACCATCACTGCCTACTTTATACTTGTATTTTCTCTTGCCAACATCAACTGCTCCATACTCAAAGTTAGAAGATTTTGAGTACTTTTTATCATAGTTTAATTTCATCCAGTTTTCATTTTTTCTTTTCATAGAAGCAATTGCTTCCTCCTTTGTATCATACAATCTAGTACCTCTCATGGCTTGTCTTCTACCAAGTTTATTAGATACAACATATGGTCTCCAAGGCATATTAATTCAAATGAACCACTAGTATTTGAAATTAAAAATATTATTTGATCTCTTGTTTTTCTTGTTCTTTTTGGTTTGTCCAAAGACAAATGCTCCAGAACCAACACCAATTCCAATACCTGTGTATTTTTTAGCATCCTTGTAAACACCAGTTGGTGTACTACTAAATTCAACTCCTATTTTATTCCCAATATTTTTTAATTTTTCATTGGTTATCACTCTTTTTTCTTGATTTAATTTTTTTAGATCAACAGCATCTACCATTCCAGATGGATTAAGTTTATTTTTCTCATAAAATGGCTTCATTTCATTTTGGACTTGTTTTACAATTTTGGGGTCTGGATTTAGTTTTCCCATCTCTGCTTTCATTACCAATTTTTCAACTTCATTGATTTCCTTAGCAGTTGCTGGAACAGTGCCTGTTGATTTTGTAATGAAATTTTGTGATGATCGTGGTGGTAATTTGGATGTTACTTTTTTTCTCCAAAATGCTTCCATGAAAATTTGACCTTTTGCTCTAGTAAATTCTTCTGATTCTACAACATTTGTTGGCGATTTTGGATTTTCCATAGTCCGAGCATCCATCCAAGCTGGAGCCTTGTCAATATCAGGTTTGTTTGTTACAAAACTTTGATTAAATTTTTGACCTCTTGGATCTTTTCTATACTGTTCATTTATTATTTTTTCATTAAATATTTCTTGATCATACTTATCAAGTTGTTGTGTTTTGATAGGACTTTTACCATCTGCTAATTGTTTTGTATTACTACCAATTTTAACAAGTACCTTTCCACTTTTTCCAACAGCACCTAAAACCATTCCAACTGGAGCAACTGCAACTGCTCCCTCAGCTAAAACATTTCCAGTAAACCTTGCTGGATTTTCTGCTATCTCTTTTGCAGATGCATCCATGTTTGTATATCCATAATCTTGTGCCAGTTGATACTCACTTGGATTGGTCAATCCATGTTTGAGATCAAGAACTGGCGAAGCAACTGCCCTGTCCAGAATGGTACTGTCTCCACCAAGATATGATTTGCCTTGTTCGGTCAATCCCTGTGCTACGTCTTCGATAGTGAAATTTGGGTTAAGTAGTGTATTCTCTTTGTCAAAATACTGTGCTCTTTCAGACGGACTCATTGCTGGTGCAATTGGAACCTCTGGAATCACTCTGTCTTGATCCATAACTGGGTCTAAACTAATACCAGCAGAGAATTGTTTTCCAGCTTGGCTATCCAATCCTCCTTGATTTAGTTTATCTTTGGCAATATTGATTTCCTGTTGAAGCTGATTCTTTTGAGCAATCAATCCATCTTCAGTTGCCTGTAATTCACGGTATGCTGAATTTTGAATTGTCTTTGTCTGTACAATGTTTTTCTTGTTTGAAATCTTGTTTACTTCAATTAATTTAAGTTCGTCTTTTCTTGTAAGAACATTGTTTAATTTTGCATCAATATCTGCTATCTCTTTTTGATTAAGTTCTATTTTTTCATTGTAATTTGTTGCACTGTAATTATTACCTGTAACTACTGGTTCAGATTGTGATTTATTGAAATATTTATTCTGGTAATTTTGCCAAACTTGATTCTTTTCCATTGGATGTAGTTGGAACTTCGTCTATTTGAAATTTTAATGCTTTTGGCTTGGTTTTACGGTATATTATGTATGAACCAAGTGCTCCAAAGAGTCCATACATCCCATAGATAAAGTAGTTAATTTCACACATGTCTTAGAAGTTAGATATTGATTTGTAGTAATCGAATTGTTTTTTCAGTGCTTTTGAGTTTGATTTTTGATTTGAGAATGGGTCAGAACCAAAAAAGTCTCCATCATAGTCAAAATCAGCATAACCCTTTACGTTCTTTATGCCTTTAGTACCATCATTTTTGAAGACATCAACTGGTTTGAATATCTCATTTCCTGTTTTAGTTCCTTTAAAGAAGTCTTTTGCGTTTAATTCTAATTTTTCTACTTTTGGTAATGGTGTTGGTACAAAATTCTTTGTTTTATTCTGTTTTTGTTGTTTAAGTATTGCCTGATATTCTTCCTGTGTTAATTTAGTACCTCCAATCATACTTGGGTTTCGTGCATTAACACTAACTGGTGGAGGTGTATTTTCCTTAACAAGATTACGATTGTCAATTTGTAAACCATCTGATGTTATTTGATATTCTGGGGATGTAATAGTTGGTGGTGGTGTTGTAGTTTGATTTCCAAACCCCTGTTGATCTGCTACTTTATTAGCCCATGTTGAGTTTTGATTTGGAATACCCATTGTTGAATTTGAAATTGTTTGAGGATCAAAGTCTAAGTTTGCCTGTGTTCCATTAGCATTAGTTGGCATATCTGCATATGCAGATGGTAAAACTCCTCTCTGTCCATTATTAATTGGAGTATGTTGAGGGTCAGGTACGTTTACTTTAACTGTAGAAGTTGGCTTTACATTGTTGTTTCTAACATACAATACCATGATATTTCAGTTGAATATCTACTATTTGAAATTACATTTACATTTATTATAATTACAATGACAGACCTTACACTCACAGGCTTCACAGATGTGATTTCTATCCAAAATCAAATCCTGTTGGAACAACTTCCACTTTGAAAGTACCTTTAATACCACTCATATCTCTGATGTATTTTTTACCTTGCTTAATTGCCTGAGATTTAGAGTCAAATTTAACATCATATTTCATGATCTTAATACCTCCATTCTTTGGAGTATAGATAACTACTGGCTTCCATTTCATGATTTAGTATCGTTTTTCATCTATTTGAAATTTATCTCGCTTCTCACGGGATACTTTGTTGAGGTTTCTACGCTTTGTTCGTAGTTTTCCTCCACAATCAGGACATTTTAACCATATAATTGGAACCCAAATATCACATCTGGTACATCTTTTGCGATTCTGATACCCATTTCCTCTCTTTGGGAACACTTGGATTTGTGACATGGTTGTTGTCGATTTCAACACTATATTAAATTAAATTAACTTTCTTGGCACATTCCAAATGATATCTCTTGGAATGTTTTGAACCATTTCTGCCTACCAAAACGTCTCCTACAATAACGTCTTTTCGGCATAACATACACTGTAACAACGGATTTTTTCGGTCTCTTTGAGAGGATTCCTGACGTTGTTTATCATGAAATTTTAAACGACCAAGTAACTGTGTGGTCAATACATATTGTTTCATAAGACTTGTTAAAATGAATCGTATATTAAATTAAAATTACTTTTTTATTTCTTTCATGTCAGTATTTTCTACCATTGCCTTGGCTACCCAATGTTCACTGCAATGTGTGTAAGGACAAGAGACCAATGTTTCACACATACCATCAATATGCTGACACTTTCTATACATACCTGTGATGTTTGTTCCCTCTGGTGCAATTTTGTATTCAGTCATTTTAATTTGTATATGGTGGAGGAACATTTCTTTTCCCTCTACCATTTCCTTTAAAGTCAATTGGGAATCTAAATTTTGTAAATACCCTAGTATATGCCATGTATAATGGGATGCCAAATGTACCTAGATAAAATAAGATTTGAAACGCTTCATATGGAACCAACTGATTGTCCTGTTCATTCCACGTTGCACGCAATTGATCCTCATATTCATAGTACGCCATTAATGCAGTAGATGAAATAATCAGACTACAAATCATCAGGATGTTTGTTACCCAAGGGAAGATCCTATTGTGCCATTTTTCCATTTTTTTAGAAAATTTTTCTAACTTTTCGTAATCCATCTCAACACCTCTCCAAACATCTCTGCAATGATTCTGTCAACCAGTTGGTGTACTTTGCATATTGTGAAGTCCAATAACTAAAATCATAATCTGTTTCAACTTTGATTACTTCAGGTTCTACTTTGGTATTACATCCATCCCATATGTTGTTAATTGTATCTGCTAATGCTTTCATATCAGGAGAGATTGCAATATTTTTACAGTATTTGTCATACTTGACATTGTGCCAGACATATCTTTCAGAACCAGTTGAGTTGATACTTTCATTTTTCAAAACTGAGTCTGTCTTTTCTAGATACTGAAATGAGTTTGGATGAATGATGATATTCACTCCCATATTCTTTATACCGTTGTCAGGATCAACAGTAATTATTTTCCATCCTTTTGACTGTTGATAATACTTCCAATGTTCTTTCATTTTTGGATTCTCTCGTTTTACATCATATTCTGTCTCTACCCACTCTCCACTGACATATGGAATTGTATTATCCCATGTATCACGGAGTTCACGATATGATGGACAGTAAGTATCGAAATTATTTTCAATCATTTTGATACAGGTGTCTGATAAAATAATGTTGATGAATTGACTGTTTCCTCGTTGGGCTATTCTGTTCTTTATTTTTGCGTTGTCAAAAATCTCTTGTGCTATTTCAAGTTCGTCTTCAAGTTCCTTTAGTTCACGAAGTGCATCATAATATTTTTCATAAGATTCTGAATGAAATCTTTGTTCAAATTCTAAGTCCTTTTGTGCTTTTTTCCATTCGGTTTGTGCTTTTTTGAAATCTGCACTTGCTTGATTCTGCATCTCTATGTCTTCATTGCTACGGACTTTGACATCAAATGCATGACGGTAATCAGTTTTTGCTTGTTCCCATTCATCTTCAGAATCCTCATACCTGTCTTCCTCTCTGTCTAAATCCCAATCCCATTCATCTAACTCACTTTCCCATTTTTTGATTTTTTTCTCCAAGTCATTTATCTTAACTTCTAGTTTTTCAACCTCTACCCTTGCTTGTTTTACAGTTATGTTTGGATCTTGTTTGGCAGTACCTCCAGCCAAATCTGGGTGAGCATTTTTACATGCTGATGAATAACAAACAGGCTCATCCCCATACACAAATGGTAAAATGAATTGAGATGGTGGTAGGAAGTCTTGTTCCTCATCTGTCCATCTATTCTCACTGGAATCAATATCCTTGAATGGGTTAGTTTCTGCAAACTTACATTCAGTAGAACCGTCAGCATATTCGTGACAAAACTTGTAGTAAAATTTACACATGTCAGGTGTAAAGTCTTGTGCTTCACAGGTTTCAAAACTAAATTCAGGGTCAGGTTCGTATCCCTCCATCTCTCCAATTCCAAGTGACATAAGGTAAAAGAAAACTGCAATTGCACCCATTGCACCTAATACACCCATTGATAATTTTGATACTCTTAAATTTCCAAATAAAATTATGTTACCGTTTTTGTCTTTACGATAATTAGCCTTTCTTGGCTGTTCTTTTTTCTTTTGTTTTTCTTTTCGTCTACGTTCATCTTCAGCAACAATCCTACGAATCTCTTCTCGCTTATGTCTTCGTTCTCCTTTTACCATTACTTTTCACTCCTTTCTAAAATCCCATCATCGGTTCTTTCATGGATGCGATTTCTTACTTCCCACCCATGTTTGTCAGAACCTTTTACATTAATTGATAAAACAACTGCATCTTTGGACTTGTCTTTAATCCAACTTTCTAATTTGATTTTGTTTGCCCATCCATTTGTCTTGATTTGAAAATAGACTGGTCTGTGATTCCACCATGCCAAACCATCAAATAGATTCCAAAGATCAAGTGCATTGTATGATTCTAGTTTGTTTTTGTATATCGTATCATGCCATTTACCATGTCTTTTGAACCAAATCTCTGTAATACCATGCTTTAACATCCAATCCTTTGCCTTTAGATTAGAATACCTCATCCTTTGGCGTGTATTCATGTTTGCTGTTTGACTGTTAATCGTATATTAAATTAAAATAACAATTATGATAGACCTAACCTACTATGTGGATTCAATATGCGATCTTTTGTAACCGATTGCACTAAAAACTTTATTTCAAAAATTCATAATTTTTTTATTTTATTATTTTTCAAAAAATAGTTTTAAAGTAAAACGGGTTACAAAATACGTTACATATCGGACATTTCGTGTTTGGACACGAAACATAGGTTATATAAACACGATTTTTGTGATTATTAGACTTCATTAAGAATTATTATAATTTTATAGATGTTATGAACAAACTACAGTATTTTTAATAACAAAAAATCTGATTTTTCAAAAAAATACGAATTTGCGATCACAAAAAAGGGGAGAGAACCCGTAGATTATTTCTTACGGGTTCTTGATCTTTGTATAGCCAGTAACTGTCTTGCTTTTGCACAAATTGTACAAAATTGACGTTTACGACCTCTAAAATTGTCCATGTTGACATCAAATATTTGAGTGCCACATTGTTTGCATGTTGGATATCTCATTACTGTAACCTATCTATGCTCATCCAGATTGCCTTGTTTGATTGGGTCTGGTTTGATTTTGACATCATTCCAGACTTTACCTACTTGTTGACCGTCACGTTGTGTACTGTCATCGTACATCTCACGGAATACTTTTCCAAATGAACCGATTCGTAGTGGTTGTAATTCATTGTCTTCACAGAATTTTTTGTAAGTCTGGAACATTTCTCGTTTTGAGACTGAATTACCAGCAACATCTTCTAATCTTTCATTGACAAACATTTGGATTGGGTCTGCTAAGTTGTTCCAATTGGTTCTGACTTCATTTACGGGCTTTGTGTATTTGAAATCCCCTCTCAATCTGAGGTTTCTTGCCATCTTTACTAGTACATGAAATACTAGTGATTTTTCTGCTTCATTTTCACGAAGTTTTCTACCTAGTTCAGAGTCTTTGTTTTCTCCATCAAACTTTCTTTTCCATTGAAGAATGATGTATCTTCTAAAGAATCCATCAGTTTGATCATATGAGTATGGAAACTTGTTTGCTGAAAAGATAAACTTTGAACGACTTCTCATTGTGTATGGAGTCTGGTATTTCTTTGATACTTCAACTCCCTCTCCAGCAATCAACTGTTTGAGTTTACCTGTTCTTCTGAGTTCTGTTGACTCTACATCAGCACATATGTTTGCTAATTTTCCGTCAAGTTGTGCAAGAACAAATCCTCCGTCAGCTAGTTCTTGTAGTTGAATATGGGTTGTGTTTCTTTTTCCAAATAATTCATCAATATAATCAAGTAGTTTTGATTTACCGTTACTACCTGACCCAATGAACATGATTGTTTTTTGTATGTCGTTGTTAGAGTGTAAAATGTATGCCATTGACTCCATGACAGTAAACACATCTTCTTCCATGACAGGTGCACTACTGTTCTCTTGGAAACACTCCTTGAGGTATTTCCAAAATACTGTTCCATCAAGTGTTTTTTCAATTGCATCAAAGTCAACTGGGTCTGTAACGATTCTGTTTTCTTCCCAATTAATTGGGATGTTCCATGTGGTATAGTTTTGTGGGGAATGTTCTCTAAACTCTAATGTGTCTAGATTCAATATTCCGTTTTCTAATGTACAGTCGTAGATTGGTTCTTCAATACCGTTTACGACTTGTACAGTTTTGTTAAAGTCCTCTCTGAGTCTACCAGTACTTCTTTTGATTTTTGCCAACACTTCGTTGACTAGACTTTGTTGTGCGTTGTTTTCCTCTAGTTCAACTGCTTCTTTGACAGTAAACTCTGCTCCGTTTGGATTGTAGTACTTTCCATTCCAGACCATGAGTTCCTCAGTGTCAGTGTATGTTGCAAATCTGAATTTCTCCTTGATTGCTTCTGTAACCCTTTCAATCTGGTCTTGTTTTTCTTGTGCTTTTCTTTCTTTGTCTGCAACATGTTTTGCATGACCATAATATTTTTCGTGATTACCGTTTTTCTGGTTGGTCTCAAACTGTTGTTTGGCTCCAGCACACCAGCGTTCAACTTCACTTTCTGCTTTTGGTGGGTTACATGTAGCGTTGAGTTCCAATGCTTCTTGGAGTACCTCTTCATCTGTTTTTCCGTCAACAGAATAACTCCAAAGTGCTACTTTGAATCCGTTGTTGTGTCTGGAACCACCACTCCATCCACCTTGACGAAGTATCTCTTGTGTGTTGGCGTTGCCAATATCGACTTCTCCTGATTCTCCTTGTTTGTGCCATCCTACTTCTTTTAATTGCTCTAACAACTTCTCTCCATCAGTTTCCATTACCATGACTTTTTCAGTAACTGAAATTATCTTGTATTTTTTTCCTGATAGAAAATATCCATTGTCTCCATTCTCATAATGGTCAGAACTTGCACCAACAACATAATTACCTTGTGACTTGATTTCAAGTGCTTGTGTTTTTCCATCAATCTGTTTTTGTAGGTATGATGATTGTGGTAGTTTACCTGTGATTCTAATGTAAACATGGAATCCATTTCCTGACTGAACCACTAATGTATGATTAAGTATTTTGTCTCCAGTCTGTGGAAATATTTCTTTAAAGACATTGATGTCTGTGGTATGATCAAGATCCAAAACAATCAAGTTGTTTGAACTTTCTCCACAGATTACACCAAAGTCTTGGTCAGTTGGTATGTCTTCAGTGCAGACTTCGGTCTGGTATTTTTTCCAAGCAAATTTCATTGCCTTTCCAGCACCTTTTGGTATTGGAACACAGTTGATCTTCTTGGAACGATACATGTTGACTATTGTTTTGTCACTCAATTCTCAAGTATGCCCTCCATGAGAAGCACCCTCTCAGCTCTTGGTATATTGATTGAGTACTTTGGTGCACCAGTGGTGTAATGTGGGTCAGACTTGACACCCTTTGTTTTGTATACAAGTGCTGGTGCAAATGCTGTGCCTGCTCCGACAAGTTCTGACATTCGTGCATTAAATGCATCATCTGATACTGATGTACCTGTATCACGATTGAAAGCATCACGAAGTGTGCTCTTTTCATACTTGCCATCTTTGTATCCTGAGCCTAGCCACCAGAACAAAAAGTGCTGATGAAAAATTGATATCTTCCACCATCGGTGTGCATAGGATGCTCCAACGGATTTGTGTTGTTTGACTTCAAATTCGCTGTCACAGTTAGGACATGTGACTTGACCGTCTGTAATTTCTACGGGCATATCACTTCAGAATCCCAGTCCTGATAGGCTGGTCTGTCTTTACATGTTTCACAGAGATACCATGTGTAGGTGTTCTCTTCAAAAATGTAGGTACGTTGTACAACGGGCTTCATGTTGTGTACGCAGTGTAGTGTTTTGATCAATTCTTTCCTCCGACTTGACCCTTGAGGAAACTCAAGAGTTTTGCATCGGAGTCTGAATATAGTATTGATTTCTTTATTGTGTTTATGTCAGCGTTGAGTAGATTGACAATTGCTAGTCTAAGCAATTTTGATGTATCATCAACAGTCAATCCCTCCTTGTTTATTCTATCAATAAACTTGGAGTCCTCAAGAACCGATTTCACACAATCTGCTGTGTCAGTTGACACAGAGACCGAAATTGATGTATTAGATTTCGATTGCATATTAACAGAGGAATTAGAGATATAGTTCTTAATAAACTTTGAATATAATTATTAGATTCTAATTTTTGTTAGTATAATTTAATATACTCCTTTATTCTTTAATCTTGGAATCATTTTATTTTTGTTTAAAATTTCTATAAAAAATTGTATTTACGGTATGGATAGTATGAAAATTCTCATATTCTTTTATATATGTCTTAGTAAGAGTTATTAACTTTTATTAGATTAATAATAACGTTTAATGATAAGGTAGGTTTGATCTCGTTTGCATATTAACAATCAAATTTGGTTTCATCTACCTTATCACTGACAAATTACTTTTCGTATTTATCTAAACCCTCTCTGATCATTTTCAACACCAAAAAACTCACAGTCATATTTTTATCAGAAGCACAATTTTTCAAACAATCATGAAGTTCTGATGGTATTCTAAGAGACATTATATCATCTTTTGCTACGAATCCATTCATAGTGTTAATGTTATTAAATAATAATGGTATAAAAAATGATTAATCTGTATTACATATCGATCTGTTTTTATTATTCTATACTTGTTGATTGATGTTTTTGTTTCTCAAGTAAAAATTGTTCAAAGTCAAGATGCTGTTGTTGTAATTCTTTTATTTTTCTGTCTTTTGCATTGAGTTGTTTTGCATCTGTAAATATTGCCAAGTATTCATCTGACTTTTCAAGGTATTCTTTTTTCTGCTCTACAGTCAACCTGTTGTACATTCCCATGTAGACTTTGTGTCCAGCAAGGGCGTGACCGAATCCGTAATCTACTCTGTTTAGTTGAGTTACTGCAAATGAACGAAAACTGTGAAATGAAAACTTGTAAAAACCTGACTCTTTTTTCTTGTTTAGTATTCCAAATGTATTTGGATCATCGTCTGCTAAATCTTTGCAAACTTCACGGAATAATTCGTTATTGTAATCTCTTGTACCTGTAATGGAACTCTTTGGATCACGAAACAATGGGGTTCCATCTGGGGTATTTTTGATTAATCTTTCCATGTCTTTTTGTATCTCTTTGGCAACAAAAATCTCTCTTGATTTTTTGGTCTTTGTTGTTCCAGCACGAAGTGTTATTTTGATTCTGAAATAATCCTGTCCATATGGCACAGGCATCTGTTCCTCATCTACAAACTTACAGTCAGATGGAACAATTTGTACACCCTCACTACCTCTAGTACCTATGGTGGCAACAAACCACCAATACAACTTTCTTTTTCCACCTACCTTGTTTAAAATTGCCTTGATAAATGGAATAGTTAATGGCTCTGGCTCCTCTTCTTCAATTGTTGGTAAGATTAAATCATCACGCAAATCTTCATTAGAAATTCCCTTTAACAATCCATAATATCTCATTGGTTTTTTTATCCAAGTGATCATGTTAGGAATTGTAATTGCTCGTACCCCAGAAACTTCTTTGGTGTCTTGACATTCAGGACATCTCTTTCCACGATAATTGTCAGTTGGATTCTTCTTGTAACATCTCACACATGGTCTTGTGTGAAAAGAAAAGTCAATGAACTCTTGTATGAACCCTTGAACTAATTTTAGATAATTATCAGGATTCTCTTTTTGCAGTACTAGAAACTCTTGTACAATATCATTCCAAGTCGTACCCTTATTTTTGACATCAACCATTATCTTGAGTTGTTTAAACGCACTTTTTGCTGATGTGACTGCACCCTTTGAGTAACGTTCCTTTAACCACTCTTCAAATCCTTGATCGGATAACTCTGTTTTTACTGTCCTTTCGTACAGTTTTTGAACATAACTTGACATGATTTAGAGTTCCCTCTCATTGTAGTTAAAATTAAAATAACAAAATTGACTTAAGGCTTTGTAATTGCAAAGAAATGAGTAATTAAGTATTGTGACTAACAAAGCCTTAAGTGAATAGTTAATGTGTTTTGATATGATAGGATTTGTTGTCTGCAAGATATACTCAGACATGATATAGTGTATTGTAAAATAGTTAATAAGTTTTAATAATTATCTGAAATTGTATTTGTGACCTTGCTTGTCACGTTTTTCTTGCTCTCGTCTTTTGGCATCGTTTCTAATTGGATTGTAACTAAAGTATTGTGGCTTGCCTTTTTGTTGTAATGGTTTTTTTGTAGGATGTTCTTTGTAATCGTCTTTTTGCTGGTATGATCCTAGTCTATGTCGAAGTCCATACCTATACCTTTGGTCTTCTCCCTTACCCCATTTTGCTCCAACGTTTCCAGCAGTAGTACCAACATACAATGGTTTTCTGTCCTTGTTGTATAGTTTGTAATTGCCAGCAGTGTTTGGAACTTTGGCTAGGTTTTCTTTAGTTAACTTGTATACTCTACCTTTGCGTAAATATCCCATTACCGTCTTCTTCTCCTACCACCACGACTTCTTCCAACTTTTCCCTTTGGTCTTGTTGTACCAAACTGTGCCCTCATGCGTTCTTTTCTATAGTATTCTTTTTCGACCTCATTGTATTTTTCAGCAGTTTCTTTTGTCTCCTCTTCTAATTCTGGAATTACTGTTTTGTCCAATTGGTCAGGCTGTCTTAGGTATTCGCTAGGTGTATTTTTGATATATTTTGTGTATGTTTCTTCATCTAATATTTTGATTCTTCCAAAGTTATCACGCCTTGCGATTTTAACTCCGTCAACTTCAAATCTTCTAGTCTTGCCCTCAACAAATGCAATTGCGTTTTGAAGATTCTGTTGTTCTGTAGAGGTTGATTGTGGAGTAATTTGAGATTGCAGTTGGTTTACAGTTGGTGTGATAAAATCATCTTGTCCTGTCTTTTGATATTGGATGTATTTTTGTTTAGGAGCATTGTCATCTAACGGAGTTGTTGCATCTACTGCAAATGTTCCAATGATTCTGTTTTGTAAATCATATTTTGCATCTTCTGTTTCTCGAATATTTGTGACAAGTGATGTTTTGTATTCATCTAGTTTGTTGAAATCCTCATCTGTGATTGAATAATAGTTATACACTTCAACATCTGGGTCTGTATTGTAATAATTTTCATATTTTTTCTTCTTTTCTTGACTTTTGTCGATGATTTTACCATACAGTAAATCCATCTGTTCGCCTTTTGGTCTGGATGTTGCTTTTACATCCTTGTAAGTTCTATCATATTCTGTACGGTATCCTGTTATTCTACGTCTGTTATTGTGTGTCCAGTATGTTGGAACGCTTCTTGCAGTTTCTGTATCCACGACTGTTACCATTCTTTCAGGGTCAATCTTTGCATGGTCAGGGTCGACCTCTTTTGCATATTCAATTAATGCTGTCTTTTTATGATAATCATCAATGATTGTATTTGGATCTGCTGACAAACTTGTACTCCATCTACCTCTCCTACGTCTGGTTATTACCAATTTGATTGGACTTCTGCCTAACTCTGATTGAATCTTATTTGCATATGCAATGTATGGATCTTTTGTCATGTTATCCTGTGCTCTTGTGACTTTGTTTCTTGATTTTTGTTTTAGTCTGTTGTTAATTGCAGTCTGATTTGCTTTTGCCTGTTCACTTTGTTCATATGGCTTGTTTTGAATTGATGAAATAATTTTATCGGTTTTCAAATGTTCTGGAAGACTTGCAATTGCTTCTCTGGATTTCAATATTGCATCAACTTTTTTCAGATTGTTTTCAAACTGTGTTCTTTTATCAACACCTACACTGCCTACACCGTAATACCTTTTGGCTTCTTGTAGGTCTTTGTTGTTTTGAACTGCGTTAGTATAATTTAAATTCGCATAGTTAAATCCTTGAACTCTTTGACCTTGCCTGTTTTCTTGAGGTGCCATTCCAATCAAAGTTGCACCACCTTTTTCCAATGTTTTTCTGTCAATATTGGCTGTTCTTTTTCCACCATCATATGAGACTTGTAGGTTATCCAAATTTTGAGATTCTATTTTGAATCCGTAATCTCTTACGTTGTACCCCTTTTGGTTAAAACTTCCCTCTACATTAAAGTCTGGAAGATTTGGGTCTTGTACAGGTTTGCCTGCAAGTGGATTCTCAAAGATACCTTTCTTTCGTTTGGCACGTTTTTCTAATTTTCGTTTCTTTTTCTTGTCCTGATCTTGTTTAGCCAACCACTTTTGTACGGATTTCGACTATTTGAAATTTAAATTAGAGTAGTATCTACATATTCCATGATTATCGAAGATATTTTTCGAGACAGAATAGCCAAACTAAAGGCAGTAAAGGAATATTCTGACAAAAAATCACTACCCAACTGGAAGATTCCAGTAATGCATAGTTTCATGCTGTGTCTGCTGGGGTCTGTATATACAGCAAGATTGGTTGTAAACCCCATGTTGGAGGGTCGAGTAGATGAAGTAATACTTGCATTTATGCCGTTGATTTTGTTGTTTGGAGCATTTCTAACCATCATGGATCATGTGGCAAAAGTTATGGTCTGGATCAACTGGATTGTAATACAATGTGTTATGAAAGTGATATCAAGAGTAGACACTAAAATCTGGCGAAAGTACAAAAAAGAGGACTTTGTTGCAAATAAAATCTGGAAAGTTCAGATGAGATTCCAGAAGATGGATAAGGTCAATCGTAGACGTATGATAGCAGTGATGATTATGTTTATGGTAATGTGGATGAGTTATAGAATTATGTACTAGCCTTTGCCTTTTTGGCACGGTACTTTCTCATGTATTCTGCAATCCTCTCTTTATTCTTTTTTTGATAGCGTTTCTGATATGCAAGCATTTTCTCTTTGTTTTCCTCATAGTATTTTTTCTGATATTCTGTATAGTCTTCTCCAAGTTTCTTGTTACGCTGACGAGCCCTACGGATCATAAGATCCTTGTTCTCTTCGTAATATTCCTCGTTGAATTTTTTTATATATTTTCGATACTTTGGATCAGATGCATATCTCTCACGAATGTATTGTGCCTTTTTTTCCATTACTTCGGGCTTCTTCCAGTACTTGACCATCAGCAAATTTTTTTACTACAGCCTTTTATTAAAACTTATTAAAAAATAAGATTAATTTGTTATAGAAAATTTAACTCATCGTCACTGTACATTGCCATATGTTCTTCACAGTATGGATCATGATCATCTAATTTTTCCTTTCCACATTCCCCTTTTTCTGTTACATGTGTACATAACTCACTCATTCTTTTCTCTCCCCGTCACAATATTTTTTCCAGTATTGGACTCCAGTATTTTTTATAAATGCATCAACATGGGCACCATACGGATTAAGATAATTGTCACTATACCAATAATCCTGAACATGCTCAGCATAAGGCATTTCTACATCATCAGTGGTGTTAAAACATCTAAAACATTGGAAAGTTTTGCACTCACATTTTGTAAATGCTGGATGTTTTACAGATGTACAGAAAGAATATTCGTTACATTCTGGACATAAATGTAAAATTGCAAATTTCTTTTCCAGTTCAGTTCTTGGACAAGATGCATATTCACTGTTTGCATATGCTTGTTTCCATTTAAGTTCCATTCTTTTCTCTCCTCATCCTTTCAATCATCTCAAAGTAGCACTCTGCACAAAAGAACCTGACTTTTTCTCGAAGCGTGACCTTGTGAGATTCTTTGTTAAGCTCGTTGTTGCAGTCGTAGCACTTGCTACGTTTTGCTATTCGTTTCACAGCATAATCATCATCTGCTTCGGCTCCTTGGAAATTCTTTTTCTTTGATTTAAACATCTTTTATCCACTCCTTGAATTTGTCAGTCTGTTCATATTTTTCCATAAATCTTCTAATGTGAAATTGTTCAATGTGATCCATCTCTGCTAGGTCTGCTCCCACTTTGGTCAGTGCAATGTCTTTCGCCATCTTAGGAGACATCATTGGGTCTTTCCATCTCTCATATGCTATGAAAAAGTCCAAGTGTAATGGAGCCATCTGTCTCCAGAACTTGTATCCATAGGTATCAAACTTATTCATATTCCTTGTCCGTAAGTCTTCTAATTACCACATTCATTCTAACCAAACATGTTAGCAAGTGACCTTGATTGTGTTCTACTAATTTTTCTTTACAGTGCCAGCATGTAGGGTCTCTCAACGATTGTCTCCTGTACCACAGATTACACCTCGTTGTTTTCTATCTTGTAATTTGTTTATGTTAGCAGATGCAACATCTTCTAATGTTAGGTTGTATCGATGTGCCAGTCTTGCAACATACCACATGACATCCCCTAACTCTTTGGTCATTTTTTCGTAATCGATGTTTCCCTCATCTCGCAAGAATCGTTTACGAAGACCAGCTACTTCCCCAGCTTCTTCAGTGAGACCGAGGAAGTAGTAGTTTAACGGGTGCTCTAAATCAGTCTCCCCTGCTAATTTCTGATACTCGTTAAATTGCAATTTTATTCTCCTTGTTTTTTGGGTTATCTTTTCCTCGTTTACTCAATCTACAACTACAACACGGACAAAATATCCCATCATATTTTATACAGATACAACATGTGCTACATTTCATGTAAGGTGTATTTTTGATATTTCTTACAATCTTTCTATGTTCATATTCAGGTTTTGTACAACGACCTTTACAACTACCACTAGCCATTCTTTTTCTCCTTGTAGAATCTCTTGCTGTCTTCAGGCTCATATTGAATAAACACTGTCAATGGATTGTCAGGATCGTGAATCTTTTGATGACAATCAAAGTGAACAAATGCAATGTTTTCAGGATAGTAACTAACGTGATGTTTAATCAAGTTGTGATTGTCTTCAGGTTCTTTTAGACAAACCATGCAGATTTTATTTGAGTTAAGGTACAATGTTACCTCCCAGCGTTAGGTCGCCACCCAATTCACAATGAAATATATCTTTCGATTTTATACTTCTATAAGTTGTACTGAGGGCTTTATTCACATACAACTCTTTTACTTTCTTAATGGAGGTAACTTTCATGTTCTTGATTTCCTATATTTTGATGAATAGTATGATTTCTGAGATTTTCCAAATTGAGATAATGAGTTGTTATACCATTTAGCACCACAGGCTTCGCAGTAGATGGTATTAGGATACGTCTGTGCAAGTGCTCCATTTTGACATGCATAACAAATCATAGTTATCATTATTTCTTTTAGTATAAAAAATTAAAGTTACTTTCTACAGATGATGCATATTGCTTCGCCTGTGTTCTCATCTAACTCAACGTATGTATTTGAGGTATAACATTTTTGGCATAGTCCTTTCATAGTGAAATCTTATTTTTGAAAATACTATATTAAATTAATCTAACAGTAAGTCCTTTTGTATCAGTGCCTGTGTATCTTCTCTGCCAACTGCATCAAACTTTGCTTTCTTTTCCTCCTCTTTTACCAATTTAATACAGTCAGTCAATGCATCAACATAGCCTTGATTGTAATCATTCCAATCTCCAATAATGTTTTCTGTCAATGCATGTTCTTTAAACTCACATAGTTTCTCAAACAGTGTCAAAGTTTTCTCCAGTTTGTAAAATTAACCATGCCATCTTTCCAATCATGTTTGTTATAATCAGACCACGTTCCAGAACGATCACGATTAATTTCTTCAATCATTTCATCTACAGTAAAATCACAAATCTCTTTTGTATCAACATTAATGAATTTCAACGTTTTCTCCTCTTGGCATCAGCCTTTCGTTGTCTTTCCCTGTCACGTTCAATTTGCTCAGGTGTACGGTTAGCATATCGTTCCCTCTTTCTTGCTAGATACTCTTCTCTGTTTTTCTTGTACATTTTTGCAAAACGTTCTTTGGCTTTATCAGCATTTTTTTCATATGACTTTCTTTGTATCTCTCTGGAATGTTCTACATCTTTGTGATATGATTCCCTGCTCTGGGCGTTAATCTTATCCCTGTTTTTCTCACGATAGTCTGCTTTCTTTTTTAGTTCCTCAGCATGGTTCTTGGCATAGTTTTCTCGTCTCTTGGCATTGATCTTGTCTTTGTTTTTTTGCCAGTATTTTTTTTGTTTCTTCAAAGTTTCCACATATTCTCCATGTTACCAAATGGGTTATCCTGTTTCTTTGGCTTTGATTTTTTTCTTGCTTTACCTTTCTTTTGTTGTTGACCAGTCTGAGCTTTTGCAATCTTGACCATCATGTCTGTCAATAATCCCATTCCTTTTTCAAATCCCTTGCCAACGTCTCCCATTATCTTTTGATTTCTGACCTTGTTCTGGGCTTTCTTGATCTCCTTTTTCTTTTCTTCGATGTCCTTGTTGACTCGTTTTGTGTCTATGTAGTATTCAATTGTCTTAAACAACTTGTCTCCAAGTACAGTTGACTTTGTTACAGTTCCACCTACCATTGGGTCATACACTTCACAAACCAACTGGTTGTCAAGCAGTGACTTTAGGATTGTATCAACCTCTTCAGGATCAAGTGGTTTTGTTTTAGAAAAAATTTGTTTGGAAATTTCGCTTTTGTCTTTGGTTGACTTTGACCAGACAGAATAGTATCCTATTCCAATTGGAGTAAGCATGTATCCCTCATTGGTCTCAACAACCCACCCGTTAGCAACTAGGGTTGGAAGACTATTGCTGTATTGATTTTCCATCTGATTTTTCTCTCATGTGTTTGAGTTTCACTGCCATGATTACACCAATGACTGGTATGGTTACAGCAATGTAAACCAAGATTTCTATTGTTTCCATTATCGTAATATGTAATTCCTTTGTCTGGGCTTTAGTTTTCTATGAACTAGAAATCCAATTCCTACAAGTGATAGTATAACTACGGCATCCACAATTGCTACTATTGCTCCAAACAATATCCATTGAGCCTGCGTTACTGCTATAAACGCCATGCCTGCTGTAATTCTTCGGAATAGTAATGAGTGCCAGAATCTCCTTTCTGGGTTGTTATAACGCATAGGTAAAGTATGTAGATATACTATTTGAAATTAAACTATCTCTATTATATCTACACAATAAATATCAGGAGTATTTTTTATCATATTCCCAGTATTATCATCATAACATTTTTTAAAATCCAATTTTTGTGCTTTTTTCTTTGCTATAATAAACGCATCATCTTCATTCTTTGCTTCAACTTCAATAACTCTTGTTAAAGTTTGTTGAACTTGAACTTTATAATAATTATTTTCAGTCATTTCTTTAAGTATGGAATATCTGGCATTGCTTCCCAACAGAGTGTACAATCCAAACACTTACCTCCTTGTCTTGATGATGGACATGTGAATCCATTGTAATTCTCAAACACTTGTTTTGTAAGGACTCTTGATGTGCCAATGTATCCATGTACGTTTGGATATGAGTTGAGTTCTTTTGCCAAGTCTTTAGGTGGGTCTCCGTTGATATGAATCGAAGACAATCTGATCGTCATGTTCTTTGGAATTTCATATCCATCCCTAATTACATTTGCAACCATCTCTCTTTCTTGAGTTGGTAGCCAGAATCTTTTCTTTGGAAGCATGTTTGCAATCTTGATGAACTGTAGCAACATGTATTCCTCTTGAAGATCTCCTGAATCAAACCAACGAAATATTGTATAACCCTTATTTCTGATAAGAAAAGTGATTGCTTCTATCCAATGTGGTTGTTCACGCCATGCATTGAACCTCTGATCATAGACAGTTCTGTTGTGTGGGATAGTGTATTTTCCGTGATTACATGTACATCCATTACATATTGTGTTTTTCATCAACGCCAATTCTGAACCTGTCTTACAGTATTCCATAGGTATTCCCCAAGAAAAACAATTCAGTTTGCTTGTGCTTGACAATCCATTCTCTTTGAAGAATCCGTTACGAACAATATTGTTTGCCGTTGGCATGTCAAGGTTGTTGTAGAACTCCATATCAAATGGAATTAATAATTTTAGAAAACTCATTTATTGAAATTTTACAATATACAAAAAACCAAAGTTCACATAAGTAAACATCTGATCTTTCCAAATTTTTGGTAACTTGTTGTCAGGTATTCCAAGACCAATTTTTTTATTAATTTTAATCATTTATTGAAAATACAAATTATTTGTTTTAGAAAAAAAATTAGTTGTCTTGAATATAGACTTCTAATATCAGTTTGGCTCCACATTGTTTTTCTTGTTTTATGGAGTTGCCATATTTCATGACAATCTTACAGCCCTCCAACTCAAAACTGTCTGTCTCGTACTCGATTCCTCTTCGTACATCCCAGACGACAAGTCTGTTTGGTTCTGGTAATGTTTTCTTGTACCGAAGTCGGTAGGCAAGAATCCATTTGTGTGATGCTTTCATCATTTTATTTTAATTTACCAAGTACCCACACTCTGGACATTCTGCTTCAAACTCATCCTCTCCAGTTTGAGAGACTGTCATGTAGATGTCGCAGTATTTACATTTGATCAATTTAATTTCAATTCTCCTTTCTCGTATTGTTCTACAATATCTTCCAATGAACTGATTGCACTGTCATAGTCATAGTCAACCATTTCAAAATCATGGTAATACTCTCCATCTTTTTCTGCCCTAACGGAAAACCAGTTATTGTTTATCCATTCAACATTACCGTTTTCATCTGACAGATCAGCATCGGTAAGATAGTCAAAGTTGTCCTCTCCAAATCTTCCGTCATTGTCATACTCGGTATCTCCAATGGTCAGTCTGACTTCTCCAACAGGATATGATGTAAATACAGTTCCATCCTTTGCAGTTGCTATTGCAATCGGATTATAATAGAAAAACGAGTCAGTTCTGTTTGGTTGTTTTTCAGTTAATATTTTCAATTTAATTCCTCCAATCTTTTCAATGCATGAGTATGCTGGTGTTCCAACGCTGAACGCAAGTCAGGACAAATTCTGTGACAGCCTTGACAGTAGTAATTCTCAAAGTCGCCTTTGATGATAAATGGGATCATTGTTACATATGATTAATGATATACTCTACAATGTCATCATCGTTTTTCAAAGTCTTCTCTACTGCAATTTTAAATAAAATATCTACGTTTTTCAAATCCATTGCACCTTTCCCTCAGTTGTGTTACGCTTTTCAATTTTACAATTTGTATGCCATCGTTCGTGTGTTTGTTTAATAATGTCCATAATCTTAATGCTCTTCTCGTTGAATTGTATTCCACAGAGATTACATTCTATCATTTTTTTAGCCATTCCCATTCGGGTCGTTCTTGTTCTTCATCCATAATAAGATTGAAATTTTTTCTAGTATTTGAAATTAAAATTAATACACTGTCGGCTCATTCTAATTCAGTCCTCATAATCCATTAACTCTGCAATTATTTTTTCCCAATCATCACGATCATAATTCCATTGTTTTGTATCTGGATCTATGTTATCTAAACCGACTTTTATCAAAACATCGGATCTTTCTAACCAACTCATATTGTTCCATGCAATACAAGCATTAGTTTCGTTAAGTGTTTTAAAATAGCCATGAGGATCAGAATCAAAAATCATCTTAATCCACTACACCTGTGCCGTCACATTTTTCACAGTGACCAATTTCTATGTATTCGTTTTTGATATGCGGATCATCTGTCATGTATCCACCTTTACCATCACATTGTTTACAGTATTCGTTTTTAGTAACTACGGCTTTCCATCTTCTGCCGTCTATCATAACAAAACCGATTGCCATTTCATCGTCAATCCATTCCATTGATTGTATTTCAGTTTCTATAGTCATTTTACCATCCTATCCCAAACGAATTTTTTTTCTTGTACTTTCTTTTAGGCTTGTAACTAGATTTCTCTTCCCTGTCCTTTCTGTTTGCTTCATCCAAGATTGAAATTATTTTATCCACCCTTGACTGCCGAGGTTTGGGTTTCGTATACTTGCGTTTTGGTTTTGCTTTAACTCCTAGTCCGAACATTTTTCTCCTCCGTCTCAATTCTTGAATCACGAACCTCGTTGTATTCTTCGATTAGTTCGCCTAAGATTATTTCCATTTGAAAAATGTGTCCACTGTTCCAGCCGTTGTCAATTTTCTTCATGTAGTTTTGAAGTGTTACAATTTTTTCTAGTCTTGCACAATCATCGCAGAGGTCAACGACAACATCAAAAGTGCCACCACATTTTTTGCATTTTGTTTCAGCCATCTTCATCCTCCTTAATTCTAGTGTATCCTACTCTTTTACAATTTTTATAATCTGTAACGACATCGTAGATGTCAGAAAAAGTAGAATAGATTCTAACTTTGTTATTTTCCATTCCATACTCTACTAGTCTATACCAATTGTCTTCAACGTGTTTAAAAAAATCAGACATTAATTTGGATTCATTAAATCTCTTATCCTTGCGTGTAAACTCTAGCATGATGTTTTGTTTATTCAAACTTTAACCTCCACTAACTTGTACTCACTGTCAAATCGGAATCGTTCCCCATATCCAAGAGTCTCCTGACATAACATTTTGGCATCAGCCCATTCCTCATCCCCGTCACTTTCTACTCTGATAGGTAGGTGTTTTGCACCAATTATCAATGCACAGCACACTGCAATGTCGTATGGCTTTCGTGCCGTCTTGCAAAATGAAAAGGAAAGTGACTCGTCTTTGTTTAATCTGCGTTCAAATTCAGAGTCTATTCTCTCAAGACAGAATGTCTCATGTGAGTATTCTCCTACACCGTTAAAGAAAATTATCTCATCATCAACTCTTAGTTTCTGATCCGTAGTTTTGTCCAACAGTATCTCAAAGTGTGGAAGAATGGTTTTGAAATCATCTGTAAATTTCTTCCATAACTCTGGAGAGAGTTTCTCTGGTTTGTACCAATAATGTGTGTATCCCATTTTAAATTCACTTTATTTGTTTAGAAAAAAAAAGATTTACACCCCATAATCCGATTTTTGGATTGGGGATAAGTATTCTGCACATCCTAATGCAATGAGTTCTGGATTCTGCAAAAGGTTCACAAAGTCGTTAGACTCGTTAAAACTTTTGTTCATTCCTACTGCCATTGCAAATGCTTTGCATGTTCTAACATGCATGCAAGTACTACACTTTTTTGGGTATTCCTCAACTTTTGCTTGAGGTGGTGCTTCTTCGACACTCATCTTGCGAATATCCTATCAACATCTCTGAAATGATTCAATGTAGAATTGAATCCCAGACTGCCATGTGATAGATAGTCCGTAAGTTGGTTGAATCCCTCCCATTGGGTGGTGGATTCTTTGGTCAACTCTGCTTCCCATGTGACATTACCTTTATCATCTTTCTTTTCTTTGACATCCATAAAGTCAAAGTTCTTGAGAGATGTTAATGGCATGGTATCTACGATTCTCTGAGCATGGAACTGTGTCATTTTGACATTGTTCATCTCTTTGTATCTATGTTTTAGACCATCTAAGGAATCTAAAACTTTCATGATCTGTTCGTTGATGAAATCCTCTGTGAGCATTTTTGTGTGACGAACATTTTTCATGATTTTTCTACCATGTTGTCCTACTCCTCTAAGGTATTGTTCTTCCCTTGATACATTTTGTCTAGCAACCATGCTAGTTTCATTGTATGGGTCAACTTCTCCCTCTAGTATAGAGTTCCCGTCAGACAACACTTGTTGTGTTGAAATGTGGAACATCGAATTGGTACAGTAACCTCTGTGATGGTAAGGTATGATACTGAATCCTCTAGTCAAGTCAATTGAATTACCAATTGATACACCCATCTGGATGGATCTTCCATCGCCTGCTGGGTCAATCTTTTCATCAATCACATATGTTGTTAGCATAGAGGTGCCTGCTGGAAATCTTGTTGTCTTTTTGGATGATATCATGTTACCGTTTTGCACACCCCAGTTTCCTTGGGCTGTTGCATGGTGTGGTACCAATCCGTACTCTGGATGATCTTGCATTATTTTCTCTACAACCTCTATGACTTGCTCGTTTGGAAGCAAGTGGTAGTTCTTAGAACAGGTGTTTACAAACTGGTCATGATAGACGATGTGTCTTTTGCCAGTTGCAGTTCCGTTGTAAAACACATCATGTAACTGAGTGTTGTACTTTTCCCATTCTTTGTGAACGGTGGTTGCAAAGCCTTTGCTTGGAATCTCTGATCTAGGAGTTTCCCAAGCTTGTGCGAAATCTTTGTTATCCATGATTATCTATATTATTTGTAAAAGTATAAAAAATTAAATTAATTTATTCAAATCTTTCCACATGTTTTACATTTTTTGTCATTCATATTATTCATATTATTTGTAATAGAAAAAAAGATTATGATGAGATGTTTCCTTTCTCATCACAAAACCCTACCCATGTAAACTGCATGCAGTCGCAATGGGTACAACTGCCGTGACCTTTTTGAAATCTTGGCAGATGTTGTTCTCTTGGAGAGGAGCCACCAAAGTGACCACACTCACACATTTCGTGTCTATCCATTATCTTAATCCTTTGTCCATATTCCTAATGTTTTGAAATGCTCGACAAATTCAGCACCACAGTCATTACATTCAATTTCTTGTGATATGTCGTATCCGTGATTGGTGGTAAAGTCTCCGTATTCAATATTCATTCCACCACATTCAAAACATTTGTTCAGTGCTGAAATTGGCAGTTTTTTAGATTTAGTCAATTTCATCCTCAAACTTGTATCCTAGTTCTGCACATTTTTCAATTACAGAGTCCATCATCTTGTCCATGAATCCACCCTCTTTCCAAAGTTCCTTGACCATTGCTTCGGATTCAGAGTCGTCATAGTAGTCGTGTTCTGCTTCTCTTTCGTATTCCTCGACCATCTTTTCTACCATGTCTTCGATATCTGAGGTATCAATTCCGTATGATGCTATGTGTTGGAGTTGTGAGTTTTTTCCATATTCGTGGTCGTTGTTTTGATACGCATCGCACCCCATGTTACCTCCACCGTTGTTGTAGATTTCATAGTATATGTTAGCACTGCATCTGTATAGTTCAACGGCTACGTTTTCGGCATGTCCTGATGCTGGCACATCCTTTTGGATTTGTTGTGCTTGCTTTTCATATCTTCCGTTATTATTCCAGTAACTCAATTTGAATCCTCCATAACATTTTCCCATAAATCTTCTGCAAGGTTTTCCAGACAGTTTCTGTAGTACCATCCGTGCTCAGGGTTTTCATTTGCCATAAAGTCGGCATGTTTTTCCACGATTGACTCCCAAGACTTTGGGTAGATTGTTTTGTCAGTCAATTTTTTCAAACCTCTCAAAGTTTTTTATGTCATCGCTAATGCCGTTTGTTTCTGGATCATATCCGTAGAAACCCCAGCAAGAGTCTATCTCTTCCTCATGTGTTTCATTCAGATTACATGTTTTGGTTTCAAATAGTTGGTATCCGTAAACCTCTCCGTTAAGCCAATGGGTCAGATATTCAATTTCTGCTTCCACTGCATTGGTTAGCATTTCAGTATTCTTTTTGGTAAGATATGAAATACCCCACATCTCTTTCATGGATTTTCTAGTCACTACGACTTCTCCAATCTGTCCAGCATCCCATTGGTCATTGTAAGGATATCCGTTAGAAATTGATAATGACACTCCACTGTGTTCGTAACTGTTTAACGGAAATGTCAAAACGACATCGTTTTGTTCTTTCCATTCTTTTAGTTCTTCTTCACTGCTGACTGTAACGTCACTGAAAACATATTTTGTATTATTATCCATAATGATTGTAGATACTTGGTCAAAATCTCTTCTTGGATTTTCTGGATTGTCCATGTAGAAAATTTTCAGGACTTGATTATCTTGTTTATTATAAAAAGTAGATACGATGTCACTCATGATCGTGCATCCGTCTCCATGTATTTTTGTATGGTTTCTTCATCAGCAAATCTGCACATTGCTAAGAGGTGTGGATCTGCGTGCTGTAAGAATAGGTCTTTGATGTTTTGTAACAATTCTCCGTAGGATTTGGCATCTGAAAATATTTCCATTGATCCTGTAGATGGACATGCAGAGAGGACTTTTCTGTCGTCAGCATTTCCTGATTCTGGTTCTTCTTGGGTAAGAAAAACGATACTGAATTTAGTCATGTTTAGTAAAAAAAATGCCTATTCGGCAATTTGTGGTACAACCATCTCTTGTTTGTAGGTAGCATCTTTCTCTATTGTAAGAGTGACTTCTTTACCCTCAAGTTCTGAGCCTTTGGTTGTGGAAAAGATTTTGCCTAATCTTCCAAGACTTGTCTTGTTTGGAATCCATGCATAAGTAACACCGTTACCTGTTACATCTATCCAAACTTTATCTGTCTTAGTTGACTTTCCAAAATCTGTTGTCGGTACCGTTCTGATGTTGGACATTACAACTTTCAAGTTGCCAGTCAATTTTACATGGCTGACTTTGAGAAAGTCATTTTGTTGTCCATCGCCAGATGGTAAGCTGATTTCTGACATATTATTCAAATTGTTTGTAATAGTAAATAAAATTAAATTAACAGAATGTAGAATCAGGACTTATGTATTCTGCAATATTGTCTCCGTTGACAAAGATTGCAATTGGCTCTTTTAACAAGTCAATCAATTCGTCTATCATTGGCTCGTTTTGATATTTGGCAAGATCCTTAATACAGTCTGCACAAATCATTGCTCGTTGAAAACAATAGATTACAGTTTGGGATATCTTGTCTTCTATTATTGTTTTTTCACAACAAGCACATGGGTAAGGTTTGTCTTCAATCATTTTTTTTCCTCGTCAATACTATCAGTAATGGGCAAGCCGACTCCACGAAATGCTGATAAAAGGAATACGGCTTGCCACAAAACGTCTTTAATGTAAAAATTAGCCGATTCAGGTTTGTGTACACTCCCCGTCTTTCGACTAATTGTGGTTTATCGTTATTCAATCTTCTAAAAATTCCATTCTATGTTTGTCGCAAAATGTTACAACCATATCTGTAATTGCCCATTTGACAGAATCTGTTTTTTCGGCTGAAAGTCTATCTGTACTAAATTCAATATCTGCTTCTTTAAACGCATAAGATAATCGTGATGTTAAATTTTCATCATTACATGCTTTACATTCAGTCATTGCTAATTCTAAAAACTCCTTGTTCACAATCTGCATTGTAACATTTGTGTTGATTTGTAGCTGTTATGTTCCCACATAAACGTGCACATAAAGGACAGAATATGTCTTTGTTAATACGTTCCTGTTTTGCAAACAATGTATTTTGGATCATCATAATAGTATTTTAAATTAAAATTACTGGTGTAGGGGGAGAATTTTATCCAGTTTCACTTTCACTGATTTCTATCTACCTATGCGTTAAGACAATCAGTTTCTGTCTACAAATTATTGTAAGTGTTGGCGTAGGGAGATTTTATCCAACATTCCGTTGCAGGCTTCAACACTGCAATCACTACGATTAATTCAAATTATTTGTTAAGGGAAAAAAGCCCACAAAACCGATTAAGGTCTTTACAGGCTATTGTAATAGTATAGAGTTTGAAGGTTGCCCAACAAGGCAGTTCTTCCTTCTAGCATATCATAGGTTTTGAAACCCTTCATTACCCAATCTTTCACACTATCTTTCTATAGTGCTTCGGGGGGTTCTTCTAATATACAACTCAGTATCATATTCATGAGATATGGAACTGTTTATACTAGTACAATCGTAATGAGAGAAAAGGATCATTTTAATTCAAATTATTTGTTAAAGTAAAAAAATTATATTTTATGGGAGCATAAAAAAAGGTCAGTTGGCGACCTTGAATGATTCAGGTAGATTCACATTTGTTGGAACTGTTCCAAACAATGGTGCTATCTGTTTTGGTGTATACCCTGCATTTGCACAACCTATTGCTACGACATTGAATGTCATTTCAGGATGTGCTTTTGCAAACTCTACAAATTCACTGACGTATTTTGAAATCTTTTCAAGACTTAGTGTTTTGTAAGGAGTTTCTTTTGTTGGTATTGCGTATGAACTTCCTTGCAATCCTACACCTTTTCCTAACACTGCACCATGATTCTTTCTTGCTTCAAGTGCTGAACCTTTACCATGTATTCCTTTTTCATTGGAACCAAATACAAAGATTGTATTCTTTGAAGATGTGATTGGTGCTGGTGTTTCTCCAGCAACTGGATAGATGATGTCTCCATCAAACATTCCATCAACACCACGGTCAATCAAAGTATTATCTTCATACTCTGATTGGAGAACTAACTCATCCATGTTAAAGTGTTGAAATGCTTGATTTCTCATGTTGTCATGATTCCATGCTGGAACCACTTTACCATCTTTGCCACTTCTTTTACCTTTGTCTTGCCATGACATTCTTTGGTTAGAGTCGCCATACATGATGATTTCATTCTCAACTAGTTCGATAGTTGGGTAGTTGATTTCTGTATTGCTAAAGGCTTTGAGGATGTTCATGATTACATCGATGTCGACATTTGCTTTTGCAATCCACTTTCCATCTTGTTTGACTTTTGTAGCCAATTGGAAATTCCATGTGTGGATACCAAGTGCTTTTGCTGACAAGTGGTCAGGTGTTTCTGGATATGTTGCTTCGATGTAGTGACCAAATTCACGGATGATTTTCTTGTACATGTTTACTGCCACTTGTTTGTGACCGTTTGTTTTTGGTACAAGAGACACTTCGTTGTCGTCAGATTTACTGAATAGACGGATTACTTTTCTAGCCCAGTTTTTCAATACTGGAGAATCGTCATTTAGACAGTTTGCAAGATTGCATATTTGTGAATTGACTTCTTCAAACATTCTCTGATCATCTGTTTTTGATGCTTTGTTGGAGATGAGATATCCATCAATCTTGAATGTTGGTGGAACTACACATGGTGCATTTGATTTGACATGTACAGTATTGTTTGCGTAAGGATTGATTTTATGAATTTCTGGGTCTCTAGTACCTAGAGATTCACTGCCTTCCATATTCAAGAAGTGAATGTATTCAGAACTTTCGTCTCCGAAGCGATAATCAGCAGTTACCTGATTCTCTGTTGCTTCGTACAATTTTGAAGAATTGCACTCTTGACAGTTTTTGGTACTTAATGCGACTTCAGCATTTAGAGCACCACATGATTTACACCAGTAGTCAGTAGTGATACTGCACTCTGGAGTACTTTGTGAAACTTGACTTTTCAACATTTCATCGTTATTTGATGAATAAAGAAAAGAGTCGTCTGGGGTCGATACCCCAGCATGTAGGTTAGTTTGGATTTTACCATCCTTTCCTACTTGTCCAGCCTTACAACGTCTCTGATGACAGGTACGTTGAGCTTTGTTGTATGATATTGTATCAGACATTTCAGCATTATTTGATGCCGAAATAAGGGAGTCTGAGGTCTCCTCAGTGATACTTTTGACCAAAGAAACGTGGGTCGAGAGGGTAGAAAATGGGGTTCCATTTTCTTCTTTCTTCTTATTAATACTACTAATAGTAGTACCAGAAGTACTTGTAGGGTTTTTGTGAACCATCACGCAGTGAAGGACAAAAACCCCCTCAACCTTTCTAATTTCTTCTTAGGTTTAATCCAGTGATTTTCGCTTCTCTTTGAATTTCACGCTTCGTGGTTCGTTTCTAAATACATAGTACTCCTTTGGATTAAATGCTTTGAAAGGAGTGGAACTAACATCCCAGTATATCTTTCTATACTTCTTTTTCTTTGGCTTTTCTTTCTTTTTCTTTTTCCTTGTAGGGTATGGTAATTTTGGTGTAAAGGCAGGGATAGGTAATGTGTTTAGTCTGTTAACAGGAGGTTTTGGTTCTACTAACGGAGTAAATACTCTTGATGTTATTTTGATAGGGGAAGTTACTCCTTGTATCCTGAATTGATCCTGAATAGGTGTCTGAATAGTTGTCTGAACAGGTGTCTGAATGATTTTTTGATTAAGTGGCTGTATTACTTTCAATACACTTGAAGCATCCACTTTAGGTGTAATATCTGATGAAATTTTATTATTAATCATTACATTGGTATTGACTCCACTACTTGGTGCAATTTTACTCATTTCCTGTGGTGTAGGTACATCCAATTGGAATCCTTTAGGTGTCTGTGGAGGTGGAATAGGTGTTGATTGTATATCTACTTGATTGTCTTGAATTTCCTGTGGAGTGTTTGCTGGATACCTGATAATTGGAATAGGCATGAATGGAACACCCTGTGGCTGTACCATGTTGTAGTTTTGTGCTTTTACCATTGCATCATATACTGATTTTTCACGTTTAGTCTGCTTCTTTGACTTCTTTTTTGTTTGTGATTCTGCTACTTGTGCAACTGGTTTTTCAGGTGGTATCTCAATTGCTTTCTCATCAGACCATTCCATTGGTTTGAATTTTGGTCTTCCTACAGAAACTGGGTCTAAACCTGTAGCAAGAGCCGTTTGTGATATACGGAGGTCTGGAATTTCTTTCTCTAATTTTTGTAATTTAATATCAATGTTCTCTGTAAATTTGGCTTTTTCTTTCTCAAGTGACTTTATCTTTTCATTTGTTTTGGTGTATTGTTTGTGAGTTTTTCCCCATACTCTATTTTGGTCTTGGAGTTTACCTATCTCTGACTCATATTTCTCAAGCTTGATTTGCTTTGTCTGATGTATTTTGTCTGCTTCATTTAGAATTGATTTGATTTCTGAATAGTCTTTTTTTGCTTGCTTGAGATATTTGACTTCATATTTGTTGACATCCTTGAGATACTTTATCTCTTCAGGCAAAGTTCTTTTTTCAACTGATTCCATTTTCACATTCTGTTCTGCTTCTTTTATGAACTGGGAATCGGATTTGTTTTGTCTGAGTTTAATCACATCATCAAAATCATCTATAACACTGTCAACATATTGAGTATTTACCCCACCATCAGACACCATGTTTCTGGCATCGCTGATTCTTTTGTTTGCTTTATCGACTTCCAAAACAACTTTTCTTAACCCTGCTTCTTCAGCTCGTAGTTCCTTTGATGCAGTTTCAAACACTATGTTGTCAGGTGCTTGATTTTGTAAGTCTGAATAATTTCTGTCTCCCAGTACACGTTCTAGTTTGAATCTCTGCTGTCTTGTTTTTGACACATCTTTTCCAACTAGTGGAAGTATCTCTTGTAACTCTCTTATTTTATCTGGGGTGTATGTTGCACCCTTACCCCTACCTATGTTAATACTGAATCCAGCACCTACTGTTGTGATTGAATCTTGTTCTGGAAGTTGATCAAATGATGTTTTTAATGACTGGACAGTAGAACGTTTACCTTTAATCTGATTCTCAATTTTTGCAATTTCAAGTTCTCTTCCTCTTTGTTGGTAATTGAGTGCAGAGATCCTCTTAGTTGATGCTTGGAGTTTTGCTCTAATTGGAGACTTTTGTTCAAGTCCAACTTTTAATACAATTTCAGAGTCAGTTGATTGAATCTGTTTTTGTATTCTGGATAGTTGATTTTCAACATCTTTTCTATTGGCTTCTAATTCTTTTGTTCGTGTTTGTAGTCTTGTTTTAATTTCATTATACTGTCCAATTGTATTATCTTTTATTGGCATCTCTTCAGGTTTTGGGGTCTCTCCCTCTCTCATCCAATTGAATTTGTTTGATTGAGGATTGATTTGTCCAGACCTAATGTCCTTTAATCGTGTGTATTCTTTTCTTACAGCATCTAATGCAGATAATGTTTCTTTGTCCATAGTCATGTTTGCTTGAAAATATTCAGATTCAAATTGTCTTTCTGTGTCAAATCCTTTTGTTTTTGCCAGACGTTCTTTTACATCGCTTGAAAAATATTTTTTATCTTGAATTGATTCAATGGCAAGAGCATATCTTTCTTTAGTTTCTTTATTCAATAATTCCCTTTTACCCTCACTTCTTAGTCTCTTATTTTCATCTTCAATCATTCGAGTTCTTTCTTTTGTGGATGAAATTTGTTTTCCTAACACATTTGAATCGTCAATCAGTCTGGACTCTTCTCTTAGTAATTCAAGGTAAACTTTCTCTGGAGAATCAGGCTCTATTGTTCTAAACGTACCTTGTAGGTTTGGAACGTTTGCACCTGTATTATACTTCATACTCTGTGGATTGATTGGTTCACGAATGTAGGAGTTTGTAAAGAATTGTGCACTCTCATTGTATTCAGTTTGATATTCTCTTCTAAGTCTTAATGCTCTGTCTACAATATCTGGTGGATCATCAAAATCATCAGACATTTCTCTAAGAAACTTTCTTGCTGATTGGTTTATTTGATATGCTCTATCATATTCTCTTTGTCTTCCAATGTCATCAACTATGTTCTTTTGTGTACCTGTCTCTCTTAATGCATCATCAAGGTAATCTTGCCAATTGTCTGCTTGTAATCTTTCTGTTGATGGCGAACCTAATGATTGATCAATTCTTGGAATACTGCCGTCTCTACTCAAAGCACGTTTCAATTGATCATATGTAATGTCACTTGGGTCTGCTGAAACTGACGTAATGTCTTTTTTCATAAGTTCTTCAATTGATATTTTATCTACTGTGACATCATAGTTGGTCTTACTTCCCAACTGTTCAGAACTGACTTTTGTTCTTTCAACATTGTATTCTGCACGGCTAGGAAGATTTGAACCAGTAAATGGTTTTGATTCTTTTACTGTGGGTCTTACTCCTTTGTAAATTCCTTGAACTATTGCTTCTGATTGCAAGAACCCCTCTAAAACATAGTTGATTTGACCTTGTGTGTAAAGTCCTTGTTGAGTTTCAACTGTACCAATTGCTCTATCTTTGTCTGCATCAAGGTACACTTTTTGACTTGCTCTTTCATCTTCAATTGTCTTTTCAACTGTTTTAAACTCAGTTTTTAGTTTATCAAGTTCTGTTTGTTTTTCTGTTATCTCTGTATTGATTTCATCAATCTCATCTGATATTCTGCTTCTACTTCCTGTGAATGTTGTCTTTTTACTACTGGTTGATGCTTTCAATGGCATCTCAATACCAGTCTGTCCTACTCTAGTTGAGATAATATTTTGTTGAATGTTTAGTAATGATTTTTCTATCTTTTCATTGATTTCTATTTTCTCAGATGGTAATGTCTTTTCTAATCTCTTTAATGCTCTGTATTCAAGAATACTTTCAGCAAGTTCCTTGTTTCCTGTTTTACTTTCTGCAATGTTTGCAAAGATAAAGGCTTCTTCACTTCTTCTAAACCTTTCAGCACCTAGAGCAGAATCTATTGCATCATCTACTCCACTTACTCTTTCAAGATTATAGTAGTCATCAATTGATACTTCTTTTCCACTTTTTTCTGCTCTGAGTTGTGCTAGAATGTATCTCTCTTCTCCACTTAACTCATTGAGTTTTGGATTGTTGTAATACAGTTCATCATTCATCAAATTCTTTCTACTTTCAGGTTGCATTTTTGCTAATGCTGGTTGGATGTATCCAGTGTCAATTTCAGACTCGAATAATCTAAGTGCTGACTCTCTTGCTTTGGGTTCGTACTCAGTAGCAATATCATCTTTTAATGTAGCAATTACTCCTTCTAATTCCTCCTGTGATCTTTTCTCTGTCTTTATTTTTTCTGACTGTACACCTCTTCTAAGTTGAGTCAAACTACTTGGAGTGAATTTAGTTTTTACTTTTGCTAGTTTTGACTTTTGTGATTCTACAAGTTTTTCTTCTAATTTACCTAACTCATATTTTGCTATTTGATAGTCTGTAATAGTCTGAGCATCTATTTTGTTTTCAAGTATTCTGTTTTCATCAAGTGAATATCTGTAATAAAGTGACTCCATCTGAAAGTCTTTTCCACTTCCTTGTTTCTTGTTTTTTGGAATCTGATATGCATTTTGGAATCTTTTGTCCTCTATTGGAACCAAGTAAAATCTTGATATTGTTTCTTGACTAGGATTAACAAATATGTTTGGAGCAAATGATTGTTTTTGAGTTTCAATTCCACCATACAATGTAGTTTCATATTTTGTTGATTTTGTACCTTTGACTGGTGGTTGAATGTTTGTTCTGATATTGTATTCTTCCTCCCCTCGTCTTACAACATAATCAATCTGTCTTCCTTTTCTGTAATCTAAAATATCGATTCTGGTCTGTGGGAATCTGATAATTCCTGTATCTAATTCTTCTATCAGTTCAACTGATGATCTTGGCAAAGCCTGTGAAGCAAATGATTCTGAAACCATTGGGCTTCTTTCCATACCAGTTGTTGGTCTTTGAATATAATCCAATGTGAAATCAAATTCTCTATTATCGATTTGTAATTTTGATGTGGTATCTCTTAGACTTGAACTTGTAGGTAATGGTGTTCGGAAATCACTATACAGATAATTTTTTGATGGTCTTAATGCTGAAGTAAGTTCTGTGTTTAATGTTTCACGACTTAGTGTTCCCTCAACTAATGCAGTGTCAAGATTTTGTTGTAATACTTTGAATGATGTCGGGTCAATCTGGTCTAATTCTCTTCTGGTCAATTCCCCACTCACATCAACCATATCTGAAATTTCAGACTCTCTAATTTGATCAAAATTAGAAATTACTGGTGCTTCATCTACAGCCTTTCTTAAATCAACAAAGTCATATGCTCTTAGTTCAAGTTCTGTCATTCCTTTCAATGTAGATAATGTGACTGTTTTTCCTGTACCTGATACACCACCTAAAAATACAGTTGGTACTGCCTTTATTGCACCTCCAGATAATTTTCTTGCAACCACTGCAACTCTTAATTGATTAGTTGGAGATAGTGCAGGCATAACTTTCACTGATGCCTTTGCAGTTGCCACAGCAATCTTGGCTGATGTCTGGTAAACAACTCCACCTACTGGTAATGTTGCAAGTGCCATTCCAACATCAGTGAATAATGAACCAGCATAATATCGTGGATATTTAGCCCAGAGTTCTCCCTCAACTGCCAACTGGTCAGCCATCAAACGAACACCACTTACATTGCCAGTACTTTCAAATCTTCTTCCAGTTGACTCAACTGGCGTTCCGTCACTAGTTGGAGAAAGACCAGCTTGAACAATTCTAATCACAGAGTCTAAACCTGTATCCATGAACTCTGTGTTTTGTAGATTAGCAGTAACATCCCCACCTTTGATAATTGCTCCACCTAATGCTTGGTAGTTTTGTAATGGTGCTATGAAACCAAGCTCTCCTCTTTCCCTGTAATCTCTTCCATCATTCCATTGATTGAAACTAGGGTCAGCTATTCCAGTCATCCATTCATTGTAACTAGGTTCTTTTTCAGTCTCTTGTTTCTGATTATCTAAAAAGTTAAACCATGCAATTCCTCCACCAAGAAATGATGCTACTGGCATTGGCATATCAATTGGAATTTTTGGTACGTCTTCAGGTAAATTGTAATTGTTTTTTTCAGTATGATAAACAATTGACACAGTGTCAGTTGGTTTTCCGTATGTGTTTACACGTTTGATTTCTTTTTCAAGTAAACCATATGCATCAGACCCAGTAATTGGAACTGTAATTGTACTGTCTGGAACTCCCTCTCTTTGCTGTGTTATTGTAACAAAATTAAATTCTCCTTTTCTTGCATTGTCAATGTCCTCTTTGATCAGTTTTTTCTGTTCTTCAGTTAATGGAATCTCAGAAACAGAAGTAAATACTGAACCCTCACTTACATCTGTAATCTTTTCTTCTGGCTGTTTTGTAGTTGTTGCATCTTTGACTATCTGTGTTCTGTACTCTTCAAATGATTTTAGTTCAGATTGTGTCGGAGTATCTGTCTTTAGCCAAATACTATCTGGAACTTTTACGCCATACTCTGGAACATCGCCAGTGGTCAATTGTTCTCTTGCAGTTGAATATCGTTTTGGTGATAAACTTAGCTCATTTAGGGGGGTGTTTATGTCAAGATTTCTTTCTTCAAAAAACTTCTCTGTAAGTCTTCTTTGTTCTGGTGTCTGACTTGCAAATAACAGGTTCTTTACTGAACCCTGACCCTCACGAATATCCCAAAATCTTTGACTTTGTGCCAAGTTGTCTGCTCTACGGTCAGCCTGTTCAGCGTACTGTTGCTGAATGATTTGACCCTCAGATGAACGTGGGTCAATTCTTTCTCCAGCAGGCTTTACTGTATTATCAGATGTGTAGACTCTTTCATTTGTTCCAGCATTTTTGTAAATATTCACATATGTTCCAGAAGAGGTCAGAAAGCCTTTGTCTGGATCAGTGTTTTCTAAAATAACGTCAGATATGTTTTGGGAGGTAGGAGAAGGCTCTGGTGTTGGTTCGCTAGAAGTCGGTTCCGTTTCAATCGTCTCAGGAACAGTTGGTTCAGGTTGAGAGGATGGTTCTGAACTAGTGTCCTGTGTGTTATTTGTTTCTCCATACCTACCTCTACCCATGTAAGATGAAATGGGTATCGACTATTTGAAATTAAAAAAGTTATAAAGTAGGTTTAGTTTTACCTACAATTCTAAAGACTGTATTACCTGATGCAGAACTTTCGCCTTTGATTGCATACATACCGTTCTTTAGTTTAACGACTTTTGGGTTCTTGATGTTGACCTTTTTCTTGGCTTTTACATCATATGCTGTATAAGTTGCCATGATCCAACTGGAATTACCTACTATTTGAAATTAAATTATCACTTTGTTATCTTAACAGTATCATGAATTAACGGCATTATCTCGTTTGGGTGGGGGTGTTCGGTGTATAATGCCATGTATTTGACAGGAATCATGTATAATTTCTTGTTGTAAGGAATGGAAACATAGACCATTTCTTTATATGGAAAAAATTTGTATTCTTCAATGGTTTGTTTATGTAGTTCAACACCAGATGAGAGGATTCTTTTTAGCCAAAGATGATGTTTTTTATGAGTAGTTTTTTGTCTGCAACAGATACAATATTTTTTATCACTATACACCCATGCCTTGCATAATTCACAATACCCACGAAGATACGGGGTTCCCTCAGTTTTTGTTTGCTGTGTAATATGCACATGTTTGCATACAGGTTGAGGTTTAACTACGACTTTAATTACTTGCCACCACCAAACATACTACTCATATCAGGTTTTTTCTTTTCACTCCCCTCGACCATAGTTTGTTTGATTTTTGTTTCTGTCAACAGATTCATCATTCTTCCATCAATTGATGTTGTAGAAAGCAAGGTCATTGTAAGCATCTCATAGATGTTTTCTAATGTCTTTCTTCTGGTCGGAGAGACCAATGCCATCAAAGGTGTAAGTCTTTCAATCTGGTATGTGACAAAAGGTAAACTGGAGTTACCAAATAATGTACGATAACGAAAGTCCTTTCGTCTAGGCGATTCTGCTATAAGTTGTATAATCTTATCAGCATGTACTGGTGTTTGCTGTGCTGGTGCAGAGCCATAATCATACGACATAATCTGACTTGATTTATCATACTATATTAAATTATAATTACTGTGGTGGAGAGAGTATTTTGCTTTGAATTATGTGATATAATGTGAATCCAAGTGATACTGCAAAGAGCACACCACCAATAATTCTTGCTTGATCAAATTCTGCTGGAACATCTGCCATTGTCTCCAGACTTGCCAAGTATGTTGCAGTCATTGCCGTACCAATCATACCAACAAGCATTGGATTCTCTGTTCTTAGCCATAAGATTCCAATAATAACTGACCAAAATATTACCAATGCCAGTCCACCAAATACTTCGTCAAACGGCATGGTCATTACGCCATATGGGTCTGATGCAAATTCACATTTACCTATTTCCCAGCAAAAGCAATCCCTACCCAACTGATCATTACATCTTTGTTGTTGACTTTCAGGGGTGTAGTGATTCATTAAATGGTCAGCATATGCTGGCGTAAAGAATAACGGTACTGAAAGCAATGCAAGGAGGATAAAATGTGTCCTATTCATCATATTTCATAATTGTATTTACTATTTGAAATTATAATTATGGGGTAGGTGGCATCTGTATTTGAGGTACAATAGCAGACTCTAATGGCTGTGGGTCTCCTGTAATTATGACATCAAATGAAGCCCTTGCAACATTTCCAGCGTTATCTGATGAGATACAATTGACAGTTGTAATGCCTATCTCAAAGAATGAGTTGAATTTTGGGTCACATGTTGCACCTATGATTCCGTCAACATCATCAGTTGCTTTTACAGCATACTTTACCAATAATCCGTTTCTTGTATCAGAGTACAATTCAATTGTATCTGGTACCTCAATTACTGGAGGAGTGACATCCAATGGAATTGGTACGCCATTCTCATCTAGTTCAACTGTTTCCTCTTCAGGAGGTGGCGTATCATCTGTCAAAGTCCTAGGGTCTACTGGCAATAAACTTGGGTCTAACCCGTCAGCAATCGCTTGATCAGGTGTAACATAGACTATTCTTTGTTGCACGTTGGTATACTTTGCAACAGTATCTATTACCATTGGCATGTTTGACATGACAATCATCAAAGCCATTACACCACCAAAGATAAGTGCTATTGGAATAACCTTTTTCATATTTGAGGAAAGATTTTCCATAACTACCTGTCTTGAGGAAAATAATGTTTTGAGAGTAGTGTGATATATATGAGGAGAATCAGCAGAGAATTGAATTAACGGTTTTTCAGATGACAGTGAGACATTCGTCTTCTCTGGCTGTTTTTTAATTACATTTTCTTTTGGATTCTTTTGTGAAAAAGGTACATTAAATGATTCAAGTTTATCCCATGCTTTTTTGAAAACCAAATGTTTCATTGTCTTTTGTGCTTGTTTTGGAATTGGAACAGCATATTCATTTCCATCATCTGATGCTACAAACACTGAGACAAATTGTTTCTTCAATGCATAAACTGAATCTTTTGATACATGGAATACACCGTATTTGGTGTATGCTCTGTCACGATTAAGATACATCTGACAAAAGTCCAACGTATTTTTTCCTATCTGAACAATTGCATATGACCCACGATTGACACCAATTCCTATCAGGTCAGAACTGACAAATGGTGTTGGGGATTTCTTTGAATCGTGAACTTGTAACATAATATTTGTCTTTGACTTTTCATCCTCAAAGGAAAAATCATCTAAGAACTGCTTGGTTTCAGAACTCATCTCTTCAGTTGGGTCTGGTGGCAGTTGAACTTCTGACATATCTGTTTCAACTGGCAAAGAATTGATCAATGCATCACGGTTAAGCAGATGTGATTCTCCGTTCTTATCCAGATGTTCTTTTACTTCCAGCATTGCTGAAAGTGAAATTGGTTTTGAGTTGGAAAAGTTGTAAAAGTATACGGCACATTTTCCATACCTGTACTCGTAACTGTCATCAAGTTCAAAGACACCAGCATCTTTTACATAGAAGTATTTGGAATGAAATTTTTTAATCTTGACAAAACGCAACTGTCTGTCTCCTGTCTTGATTATAGCAACTGGTCTACCACTGTATTTCATTTCAAATAATGGTAAACCCATGTTCCATTTGGACTGTGGTTACTATATAAAATTAATATTACATCTATGACCAGCGTTTTCCAACTAGGATTCCACCTATCATTGACACTATAATAATTCCCCATGTGACAGCCGTTGATAATCCACTTGTTCCAAAGTCGAAACTTAGGTATCCCATGTAAATCATGATACCGATTGTTACTGCGATGAATATTACACCCATTTGTGCACTTCTTCCTGTGAATACTGCTCCAAGACCAATGATAAAGATAAAGACCATTGGCATACCAAACAAGTCTCCTAATGGTTCAAGACCAAATGACTGTGGTGCATCTGGGGATTTGAAACTCTTTGTTACAAAGTCAGATTGGATTCCGTCTGGAATATCTTCAATTGCACCAAATGTTGGATTCAAAGAATATGTTACTTCTCCAGATGGTGTGTATACAGCATCCCATGCTGGACAATTCAATGGAGAATCTTCATTACATTCAATATGTGCCAGACCAGTTACTGGATCGTCAATTACAAAGTCAAATTCTTCAGGGTTGATGTAAACTGAAACGTAAAAGTCCTTGTCATCTAGCACTGGAGAGATGCTTGTGTTATTTGCCTGAATATTTTCAAATGCATAGAAGAATGGCTGGATGTTTGGATCTTGATGTTGGTATCTAATTACTGCATCATAGCCTGCTGGTTCAGCATAAAGTTCTACAGTTGAAGTTTGGTATGTTACTTCATCTCTAAATTCATTTGCAAATACTGAACCACCAAATGGATTCAATGGTGCAACTGTTGCATTATTTGAAGTGAAGATATGTGTAACTCCATCTTGAATTGTTGTAAGATAACCTGTGTAAGTAAATTCTGACGTTTCATAGACATATTGTGATTCCAATTGAGTAGTGCCAGAAGTTAATTCAATACCTACTGGATTGCCGTTTACAATTGCAGATGAATTGGTATTAATCAAGTTGTTATCTGATGCGACTGTAGTAATGGCATTGTTATTTGGGTCATGTTTTACAATGAGAATGTTTGTTGCATAAGATATCGGGTCTCCAGATGTTTTTGTGAAACTTGAAAGTGACTCCAATGTATTGCCCTCTATTGCAGTTAATGGTAAGTCAAATGTTCCGTCAACAAATTCTAATGAATTAGATACAGATGGAAGTCCAGTAGCAATCTGTGTCGTTGCAGAAACTCTGTACTCATAGTTTACACCTCTTTGGATATCGGTATCGACAATTGATGGTGTAGTTCCAGAGTTGGTCAAAAAGTTCCATCCAGCACCGTCAACATTTCTTTCAACCATGTAATTAGACAAAACGCCACCAAACAAATCAACTGGAGCAGTCCAACTTACTTGAACCCTGAGATTATCACTGACTTTTTGCAAGTCAAATACAATATCTAATGGCTCAGTTGGTGGAGAAAGTGTAGTTACACTTGCTTCATTACTTGCCAATGAAACTCCACCAAGGTTGATTGCTGAAACTCTGTAATTATATTCAGTTGTTAATGTTAAAGTAGCATCATCATATGTTGTTGTAGTAGAACCTGTATCAACCACAATTACATTAAATCCTCCACCAATTGGACTCTCTCTTTCAATCTGGTAGCCAGTTACTGTTCCACTTGGAGGAGCAGTCCAACTCAAGTTTCCAGTGTTTGAACTATTTGGAAGAGTAGTTACACCCAATCCACTTGGTGGGGATGGAACTGTCCAGTTAGATGCAATGTTGGAATAGTCAGAGTCTCCACCGAGATTGACTGCAACAATTCTAAATTGGAACTCAGTACCTGATGATAATCCAGTATCCTGAACAGTACAAACTGCACCAGAACATGCAGTTGCAAATGATACTGTTTGTGAGGTAGCCCAGTTGGTTGCTCCCATCAAGGCTCTTTGTACTCTGTACTCAGTCACAGTTCCTGTTGGCTGATCCCATTCTAATTCAAGTGTATCTCCACTAGAAATTGTATTGGCTATCAAATTAACTGGTGCACTTGGTAATGTCCATGCACTTGCTTGGTTAGATGGAACAGATGTTCCTACATTATTTACAGCGACAACTTGATAATTGTAATTTGTTCCGTCAGATAATCCTGAATGGGTAAATGTTGTAACACCTCCATTGACAGTTCCTACTTGAGTAAATGTTCCACTTGCATCATTTTGTATACTGAATGTTTGGATCACACTGCCACCGTTGGATGTTGGCTGGCTCCAATTAAGTTCGATACTTGCATCATCAATTGTTGTTGCAGTCAAACTCAATGGTGCAGATGGTACAGTTGGTGTAGTAACTACATTTGATTCCAATGATGCAATACTTGTACCAATTGGGTTAATTGCACTTACACGATACTTGTAATCAGTACCAGCAAGTACACTTGTGTCATGGTAAACCAAATTGGTATTTGCAGTATTTGCAACTATTGTACTCCAAACATTTGTTGTAGAGTCGTGTCTTTCAATCATCCATCCCTTGATGGCACTGCCACCGTCAAATGGGTCAACGAAATTTACTGTAATGTCTAATGGTGCATTATCAGGATCATCAATACCAATTATTGCTGGGTCTGGTTGTGATGGAACATCAGCAGTAATTACAGAGTCAACATTTGAGTCGTTACTGACTCCGTGATTGGATACTGCCAAGACTTTGTAGAAATATTCAGTTGCTGGCTGAACGTTTGAAATTGTTACAGTTGTTGTGAATTGACCAGACTGATAACTTGGGCTTGCAACAAGTGTCCATCCACCAGTACCAGTCAATGACTCATAGATGTCGTATGTTTGTGCAGTTCCAGTACCCCAGTTGGCTGGCTCTGAGAAACTAATTTCTACGTCATGTGGTTGGTTATTAGGATCAGGAATTGTTGCTACAACATTTGTAATTGCATCAGCAGGGATTCCAGCAGTTGCAGTTACTGTGTTTGAGTATGCTCCTACACCAGCTTCATTTACAGATGCTACACGGTAGTCGTATGTGGTTGAAGTAACTACTGATGTATCAGTGTAAGGTGGAGAAGTGTTACTTGTAGTTGCAATTGTTTGCCATCCACTGCCGTCATCACGTTGAATGTTCATTGAAATCAAACTGCCATTGCCGAGATCTGTACTTGGTGTCCAGTCAAGAACAATATGTGCATTGGAATTTACAGATGCACTCAATCCAGTTGGTGCATTGGCTGGGGATACTGTCATTGCACCGTCAATGTTTGATGCAGTTCCATAGCCGTCAGGCGTTACTGAATAGACTTTGTAAAAGTATTCATTTCCAGCAACAACTGTATTGTCATTGAAACTTGTTGAGGTTGTAGTTACTGGTGAAGCAGTTTCACCACGTCTGTCAATCTTTGAGATTTCACTTGTAGTTAATACATCAGAATTGATAAAGTATTCATCAATCATTCCGTCAATGTGGGTTGTGTAATATGTTGGTATAGAATAACTTGCTTCAAATCCAATATCTTTTGTTGATGTTGTTGGTGTGCTTCCTTGTGTAAATAATGCTCTTTGACCATTAGAATAAACATCACTATCTCTTTGAGTTATTTCAACTGTCCATGCATTATTTGGATCAGTGTCAGTTCTTACACCAATTATGTCATCAGTTTGTAACGTATAACTTCCAGTTGATTCAGTGAATTTTTGAGCTCCAGTTGTTGGATAACTGCCTTGTGGAATTTCACCTCTAGTTACAGTACCAAAGTTATGTTGTAAGTTTCCAGAACTATCCCAAATACCAAAAGTAAATGTTTCAGTTCCACTACTTCCAGAATTTAATTTGTATAACCAAAATGATAAACTATCGATTTGTTTTCCTATCAAAACATTTCCAGAAGTTATCTGTTCGCCAATAACAAAGTTTGTAAGTCCTGTACCTTCAAAATGAGCTACATCATTTACGTTTGTATTTGATTCACTTACACTTGTACCAGTGTTAGAACCTAGACTTGTAGTGTCAGTTACAGTGGAACCAACTTGTGCACCGTTCTGATAAATTTCCCAGTCATTTGCTGAACGTGTGAAAGTATAATGTTGTGGGGTACTTGTGTTGTCAGTTAATCCTGTGGCTGAGATTATAGATGTTGTAGATGTAGTTATTGACACTCCAACTCCAGAACCCCCTGACGCACCATTATTTGCACCACCACCTGAACCCCCATCACCACCTACTTTTGAACCACTACCACCATATCCACCACCTGTCGCAGTTATATCAGAAAATACTGAATCATTACCCGAATTTCCATTACCACCACCACCCCCACCACCAGTACCACCTGAACCAACAGTTATAGTGTAAGTTCCTGATGTTAAAGCCAATTTCTCACCAGTTACAAATCCACCAGCTCCGCCACCACCAGCTCCGCCACCGCCACCACCAGCAACAACGAGATACCTAACATCAGGTGTGCCTGATGATAGTATAAAACTTCCAGAACCAGTATATTTTAAAATTGTTTTACCACTAACTGAACTTGTATCTACTACTGGTGAACCTGTGGTACTGTAAGATGTTCCGCTTGTAGTAAATTGTAAAATAACTATACCCTGATAACCATTTCCAGATGTAGGACAAGCGTCACAACTACCACCGCCACCGCCACCATAATATGTTGCATGACTTGCACCGTATGCACCGTTAGCACCACCACCTAAACCACCTGAACCAACAGTGTGTCCACTTCTAACAACACCACCGCCACCGCCACCAGCGTAGTAAATATTAGTTCCAGTTATATCAGATTGTAATCCATCACCGCCATCACCAGCAGTAGTTCCAGAACCAGATCCACCAGCAGAGCCAGCTCCGCCACCGCCACCAGCAGGGTAAGGTTCAGCAGTTACACCAGATCCGCCATTATTTCCTTGTGCTGGGGTTGTAATGTAATTGGTTTCAACAACACTTGCACTTGTTGGTTCGACATTGAATGTAACATCATTGAGTCCGAGAAGTTTGGTGTTGTCTGGTGGTACTGAATAAGTTACAACTAAAGTTGGGTCAGGTGTGATAGTTCCTTCCTCACTTGAAAAGGTGGATTCCATAATTGATGATGGAACAGTTAAATCATTATACTTGACACCAAAATAAAACACACCGTTTGAAATAGCTGATTGAACATCACTATTAGCATTACCCCCTAAAGTTACTGATTGTGTTGAACCTGTATCAACTGCACAAGTTGAATCATTATCTGTGTAATCATTGTCTAAAAGAATTTCATTAAACAAATCACTATCAGAAGCTGTTGATGGTCTAACTGTTCCTAAATCAACATAATCACAATTTCTAGGATTTGAAACACCATACATACTAAATTCAAAATCTACATTTGTTACAACTGCATTTGATGGAATACCACTAATAGGAAACTCAAAAAATCCAAATTTACAATCTAGTACACTGCCTGTTCTACCCGAAGATATTTCAACGGTTATACCCGAAGTTTCTCTACTTGTGGGGGTATCACAAACATTGTTATTACTATCATCTCTTAATACGCCGTCTAAGTCAGGGTTGTTTGTTGTGAATGTTGCAGTTTGTGTGTCAAGTTTAACCCAACTTCCAACTGAGAAATCATCAGTGTTGTCAGGTAAGTTTGAATCAGTGAAAGATATGTCAGGGTTTTGAACACCTGTATCAATTACACCAGTTGTTGAAGTGCCACTGTTTGTTGTAATCGAAATATTGTTAGTTGATTTATCTGCAATCCCAGTTTGACCAGTTATTGTTAATGTACCCTCTAACAAACCACCAGCACCACCAGCACCACCACCTGAAGCACCACCACCACCACCAGCGATAACTAGGTATTCTAAAGTACCACTACCAATCACATTAAAATTAGTAGTACCAGTTGGGAATGTATGAACCTTATAACCAGTTATAGTTGTCACAGTTCCACCAGTTGCAGTTATAGAACCATCATCTGTATATCTAATAATTACAACACCGTCACCACCTGAACCAGTTGTATTAGGTGCATTTCCAGCTCCTCCTCCACCACCACCACCTAGTCCATCAGTTCCAGCACTACCAGTAGTTCCACTAACGGTATTGCCTTGACCACCACCACAAGTTGCAGTTCCAGTAGTTCCAATTCCAGTATGGAATCCACCACTTCCACCACCCGAATAACAAATAGCAGTTCCAGTAATTGAACTGGTTATACCAGCACCACCATTACCACTTGTACTAGATGAAGCAGAACCACCAACTGAACCAGCTCCTCCTCCACCACCAGCAGGGGTTGTACCTGATTGCATATAACCACCACCACCATTATATCCTTGTCCAGTAGTTCCAGTACCACCAGTTAAAGAATAATTTGTTGTACCACCAGCACCACCACCTGAACCACCAGCCATTTGAGTTGCACCACCTCTATTAGCTCCACCATTTGCTGGTGCACCACCACCACCACCAAGTGAAGTTATTGAGGAAAATACTGAATCTGAACCTTTATCACCATAGCCACCTATTATTGTAGAACCATCACCACCAGCACCAACTATAATTGGATAAGTTGTTGCCACACCTACAACTCCATGTGTCAAAAACTCGTTGTTTGTAAAGTCAATTTCCTCTCCAGTAGAACCTGATTCATTTACTGATCCGTCAGGGAGTGGAGTTTGTAATAATGCATAGTCGTTTGGATTAGGGAGTATAGTCCATGCATCAACACCTCTTGTTGCAACGTTGTTGACTTCAGTTGAAGTTAATGCATCAGAGTTGATGAAATATTCATCAACCATTCCGTCAATGTGGGTTGTGTAATCTACTAGAGATGGATAACTTACTACCATATTTGCGTCTTGATGATCACCAGCGTTTTGCCAATTACTTCCAGAGGACAAAGCATGATACATGGCAAACTGTGTTGATTCAGCACCAGTTCCAGAATTATATCTTTGAACGTTAAGATTTGAAATATCCCCACTTGTGTAAAATCCTAATAGTTGGTCAGTGCTTACAGTACAACCTGAATTGTTTGTGACTTCATAAAGTTGATATGATGATGTTAATGTAGAACCTGATACAGTGCCCATAGTACAACTTGGTGTACTGCTAGTTGTATCAAATACACCTAATGTTAGAGTTGCACTTGTTGTACCTTTAAAGTAAAATCCTAATCCTGTAATTGATTTTCCTATCAAATCATTTCCAGATTGAATCTTATTACCGAATCCTTTCATGTTTGAATTAAACCCTGCGTCAGTAGTTCCAGCATTAAATGTTGTTGATGCAGAACCAATATGTGAACCCAATGATGTAGTGTCAGTTGCAGTTACCTGACTTACACCATTTTGGTAGATAGTCCAGTCGTTACCACTTCTTGTAAAGACATAGTTCTTTGCTGTACTGGTGTTGTCTGCAAGTCCTGTGGCTTCAATGATTGTATTTGAGAATGGTGTTGAAGCAGTTATAGTTGCACCAGTTGCAGTTTGTGTTGCACCAGCGTTACTTCCATCATATCCATTACCACTTTGGTCAGTCAAAGCACCACTGGTTTGTTCAAAGTTGTAACTTGCATAAGGCGATACACCATTTACACTACCTGAACTGTATAACTCAGATACTTGTGTTGCAGATAATTTACTGTCGTATATTATTACATCATCCATATCCCCATGAAAATACTTCCACATTGAATGTGAACTGTGGAGTCCTAATCTCATATCATGAGTAGGACTATTTGTATTGAAAACAAATCCAGCATTACTGCCACCAGCACCACCTACTGCTGTTCCAAGACTTACGCCATCACGAAATATCTCCCAATTAGATGTAGTTGTACCTACACCCTCATGGGTAACTACATAATGATACCAATTAGTTGTGTCTTTTGGAATTGCACTGCCTATCTTAATCTGATTACCCCAGCCAGTACCATCTTCCATTCTAATTCTCAAGCCATGATCTTGTGAATCATCATCAAATGAAATGTCAAATCCTCTAGCAGTTCCACCCTCTCCAGTACCCATGATTGAGGTGTAGCCAGTTGGATCAATTTGATCAATCTTCATAAGCCATCCAATAGACCAGTCACTTCCGTCATGCAACATCTTCCAATGTGCATTATTACTTCCAGCTAAATTGACATAATCATTACTTCCATCAAAGCTCCATGCGTTACCTGTACTTCTTGTATTTGTTGAAATACCTGATTCAATAACACTTGCACTGGTCGTTCCGACATTGAATGTAACGTCATTGAGTCCGAGAAGTTTGGTGTTGTCTGGGGGTAGACCATCATAAGTTACAGTTAAAGATAAATCTATTACGTCACCAGTAGCAACATCATTACTGTTTCTTGTAAAGTCAGTCCAACCCAAACCCACAGCAAAGAAATCATTACTTAGATTGTTTTGTAAATCACTAACTGCCTGTGAACCTAAATCATAAGTGGTAGTTCCTGAATGACATGAAGTATCACCTGTGCCAATATAATTAGTTCCTGTCATAATATCAGTCAGCATAGCAGATGATACTGTTCCAGATAAATCCGTAGTTACATCATAAACTGCACATTCTTTTCCAGATACATTACCCCAGCCGGGAACGACCTGAGAATTAAATGTTAATTCAACACCTGTGATTGTACTTGAATCTGGAATTGATGATGTATCAACTTGGAATCCTGTAATGTAACATGAATCAGTTTGACCATTACTTGTTGGTCGTAAATATGAGTTTCGGTATATTGATAGAGTTTTATCAACTACTGTTCCACAACTTGTAGAAGCACCACCCGAAGTCTTTATTGCGTAAAGTTGATTTGTTTGTGGACTTGCAAAGGTTGCAATTTGTGTGTCAAGTTTAACCCATGAACCAACTGAGAAATCATCAGTGTTGTCAGGTAAGTTGGAATCAGTGAAACTTAGGTTAGGGTTTTGAACACCAGTTCCAATGACACCAGTTGTTGAAGTTGCTGGGAATGTGTCAGCTTTGTATAATCTAAATGTCACGTCGGAAGTTGTCCTTGTTGTATCCCATGTTGGTGTAGAACCAGCAGTGTAATCGTTTACCCAACTAAGGTGAGTATTTGTACCATCATAAGTACCTGTTTGATATGCATATCCTACGGTAAGGTGATTGTTTCCATCACTGTATGTACTGTCAAAATACACTCCTATGTTATCCCCTGCTTCAATGGTATAACTTGTACCTTGTATTTCATGCCAAGGAAATGATGATGGTGGATAACCGTTGTTGGGAAGTGTTGAAACATCAAGAGAGCCAAAGATATGTTTTTCAGTTCCGTCAGTAGCCCAAACCCCAAAATATGCTGTACCTGTTGGACTGCCATACTTGGTCATTTGAACGCCTAATTTGTCAACTGTTTGACCGATAAGTGATGAACTACTTGTAACAAGTTGTGTCACCATTTCATTAGTTGTTGAGAATGGTACAAAGTAATTAGTTTGTACTTCATTTTTATGGGTTGCAGTTGTAGTATCACCAATTACACCATTAATTGAAATATTGTTAGTTGATTTATCTGGAAGTGAAGTTACAGTTACACTTGTATCAACAACAGTTGCACCGTTGTTTGTACCGTCATAATTGTTTGAGGTAACATCAGATATGGTACTTGATGTTACAGTTTCCATGTCGTAATATGCTACAAGTCCACTTGATATTGTACTTGGGGAAGCACCAGCATAAAGTGAAGCGACTTCTGAGGTACTAAGATTCCTATCCCATATACCTACTTCATCTAAAACACCATCTAACATTCCACTACCTGTTCTAAATCCCATACGTGGTTCAAAGTTAGCATTGATAGGAGCTCCACCACCTGTTCCAAGTGAAGTTCCATCTAACCAAATTTCGTGAGGACTGTTAACATTCCAAACAACATGATGAAAGTTTCCATCAGCAGGGATATGTGTATTTGTGTTAAAGTCAGTACCACCACTAAGTGTATTACCTACTCTTAATCCACTTGCACCATCAGTAAGATATATCCCATTTGACACAGCGTTATCAGTTAAGATTCCATGTGTTCCTACTACATCAACTTTAACCCATGCAGAAACAGCAAAGATATTTCCAGTTGCAAGTTGTGGTAGTTGAACATAATCACTACTTCCGTCAAACTCTAAGGACTGGTCGGCAGTTGTTGTACTTTCAAATCCATGTGTCAAAAACTCGTTGTTTGTAAAATCCAAATTTGCATTGGTTCCAGAATTGTCAGGCAATTCAACCAAAGAGTTTGAGGACTGTGTTCTTGCAACAGAGTAACCAGTTAAACCACTGTAAGCATTACCCTCTGTGTCAGAACCAAAGTTTGTTGGTGCTGTCCATGTAAGTCCAATTGGTAGACCGTCAGTTGCTGTTACACCAGTTGGTGGATCTGCATATGCTAATAATGAATAAACTAATGATAATGTTGGTGTTGATGCAACAAAAGTAGATTCTGTACCACCTGATGCTGAAATACTTCCATTATCTGCATAGGCGATTACAACAATTCCATGTCCACCACCCTGTCCAGAACAAATCCAAGAACCACCACCCCCACCACCAGTGTTAACAGCACCAGCAGTTACAGGATAAGTGTAAGTAGGTGTAGATACAGTAGGGCATTGGTCACCGCCACCAATTCCACCATTACCGTTACCACCAAGTGATTTATGAACAAATTTACCAGCACCGCCACCGTCACCATAAGATACAGCAGTTCCAGTTATGTCAGAATAAATACCAAAACCACCTTGACCAGCAGTAACTTCACTACCGTCACCATTAGCACCACCCCCACCATAAAGACTATTCTGTCCACCGTTAAAACCACCCGATGAACCACCACCATTAATTCCTTGTCGCCCTTGATTGCCATCAGCTAAACCGCCAGTACCATCACCGTCACTACCAGCAACTTGAATTTGTGTACTACTGCCTGTATATCCACCACTTCCACCACCACCAGCAGTCATTCCGTTAAATGAAGAATCGCCACCAGTAGTCCAAGGACTAGGATAACTTGCACCACCAGCATGTCCAGCACCAACTGTTACAGGATAACTTCCAGCAGAAATTTCAGATGTTGTTTCGATAACACCTCCTCCGCCACCGCCTGAACCAGCACCACCGCCACCGCCACCGACAATTAATTGTTGCATTGTACCACCAGTGGTCACAGTAAATGTGCTAGAACCAGTTGTAGTGAATTTGTGAATTTTAGTAGATGTTGCTGGTGTTGACCAAGTTGAACCTGAATTTGCAACAATTTCTGATTTTTGTGATTCAGTTAATGTGCTTGCACCAATTGTTCCAGATACTATACTTGTTGTTCCAGATGAAAGTGAACTTAAATCAAAATCCCAATTAGATCCAGATGTTGAACCTACTACAGTAAATGTTGGGTCAATCTCTAAATAACCAATGAAATTACCACTTGCATAATCAAGATTGACTTTATAATTTTCATCATGAATTATGTTTACACCAGTGAGTGAATCAATACCCTCATCAAAATCATATTTTACACTGTCAGTAATTGCTAGAATTTCTGCTTGATTATCAACTATGTATTGTCTGTCGAAACTTTGACCGTTGAGTGTTTCAATATCAATTGTTTGTCCAGCAATTTCAATTTGTGCACCAGTGTGTACAGTCTGTGAAATTCCTAAAGGTGTGTCATCAGTTTTCCATACTTTCCATGTTTCTTTGATTCCAGATTTTGAATTAACTTTTAAGACTTGTTCAAATGTTTCAAATTGTGGAACTTGTGTACTTGTGCCGTTGATAGGATTAACAACAGTAATTGGATCTAGTTGAACTGACTTTGCAGAAGTAATTACAATACCGTCTGCATTAGATGTTACGTTTACGTTACATAATGCATCGTTTACCTCAAGGTTAGTCCATTCTCCATTGACCAGACCAGTTGCTACTGCACTGACTGATGGTACAACAGTCTGTCCGTTGTAACCATTCCCTTTGATAGAGTATGAACATGTTGGAAGATCATAAACCAAGCCACCCACGCTGTTAGAATTGAAAATTACTTTTTGTCCAGTATTTTGCAAGACATAATTTTTGTATGTTGGGATACCAGTTCCATCCTCACGTTGTGTGAAACCGTCTTGGATCTTGTCTATTGTACTTGTCCAAGTTGCTTCTCCAGTTTTCCAATCTTCAACTAGATTATAATTAGAACCAATGGTTGTTCTCTTTGCAAGTTGTCTGTATAGGTCATCATGTAAGTAGTATTCATCAGGGAATGTTGGTGGAGTGTATGTTTGAATTGACAAAGTTCCAGTTGGTAAGACTGGTTCTGGAATAAATGGTTCAGGTTCTACAAAGGGTTCTGGTTCAACGTATGGTGACACCCACTCAGACATGAGAAATGTTCCAGTAGAGTTTGTAAATGCTGGTACATCAAAGGTGCCAGTAGAGTTTGTAATTGTTAAAGTGGAATTAGAAATCTGTGCATCAGCAAGTCCAATTCCTAATGGAATTAAAATAAGTAGAGATGCAACTACACCTATTCCAATTAATACATAGTCATTTCGATGCAACTTTCACTAGTACCCGTAATCCTTTCTTGTCGCACTCATGTAACTCCATAAAAATACGGCTCCTATCATCATCAAGGGAAGAGCCAAGAATGTTGCGTAAACATTATCTCTAACAGCGAGGGCTTCACTCGGTGCTGTTTGCCATAAATCTTGGTTATAGTATAAATCGTAAACTGCTGGCATGAACGCTACCATCGCAATACCTATGGCGAATATACTCACAATAGCTCGTAGGATAGTATTCACTGCCATGACTGATTATGTTAAAAGATCCTAGTATTTGAAATTAAAATTACTTTGTTTTATTAATTAAAAATAAAAGAGAATGTTTTGAGTCGTTCACACGACTGCAATTTCTACCATTGCTGGATGAGCTTATGCTCCTCTGGTAAATCCACCGAAGATTGCGAACAATGCAAAGAACATGGAAATTGGTAATATACTAATTACTGTCCAAGCTACTTGTTTTGCTCTTACACAGGCAGTGTTACCGTCTGCGTTTGTTGTTGCATCAGGACAATCGATTGCTTGTTCTACTTCTGAGTAGATCAAGATACCAATGATAAGTCCAACTGCGACTCCGATGAAACCCATGATATAAGATAGGTCAATCATGTAATTTCTCCGAAATATGTCGTATATATAAGAAAAATCACTCAGTAACTGTAATTTGTTATAGAATTATTTTTTAGAGTTTTTTTGATAACAATGAAAACAAAATTTGACTTCATATTTGTATTTGAGTACTTTGGAACAATGTGTACATTTTTTAATTTTTGTCATATTGATAAACCAAATCCTCTACCACTGAATACATAAAATGCTGTGATAACTAGCAAGAAGATTGCAATTGCATGGAAGATTGCTTTGAATGATTCCCATACTGGATTGTAAACTGGTATCCATTGTTTGTATGTCTCACTTGCTGGATTGTTGTCAAACTCACAACCGATTGCTGTTTTCTCGATAAATGATAAGATGTAACCTCCACCTAAGACATCTAAGAATACTTCAATTGATTGTGCTGATCTTTCTAATGTTTGTGTAATGCTGTCGAATACAGTTCCACCACTTTGTGGATTTCTCATTGCTTCTTGAATATCAGTAGAGTTCATTCCTGTATCTGGGGATAAGTTAACTATATCCATATTATTTCCATCAGCATCTCTTGCAACATCATATACACAACTTCCACCTACACCAGTTACTAATGGAGAAAAAGGGGAACCATCCATCATGACAATTCCCATTGAACCGTTAAGACAAAGTACTACCAAGAAAATATGGGTAATCAACTAAGCCATTCTCCCCATCATAAACGCAAACAAAAACACCATCTGAGTAACCAGTATTCCTATATGTATCCAAATCCACGCAGTGTACTCATACCCCTCAGTTAGACTAAACAAAACATGTGTCTCAGTAATTGCCTGAGCACCTGAATTGACTTCAATTGTGGTATCTGTAGAAAAGACAATATCTTCTCCTACAGGCACTAACATGAGCATTACAGTTCCAATAATTCCTAAAACCAAGATAACTGGGTTTTGTACCTTAAAATGCATAAGTAATGACCCGTAACTGAGCCCTGCCAATAATAGGAAAAATATAATATACATACAAACTATGAAACTATGTTCGAGTATTTGAAATTAAAATATCAACTTGGTGGAATATAATATGAGTCATAATCATCGTTTTTAGGTTCATTTGCAATTTTTTCTTCAGCTTCTTTACGAAGTTCATCATCGTCAAGAAATGTAGGTGGTTCTGGTTCTGGTGGGGGTGGAGGATTCGTTTCTTCCTCCTTGATTTGTTTGGCAAGATCAAGAACTGACATTGTACGGTTTACTTTGGATTTTCCAACTCTTCTTGCAACAGCATTTTTACCCTCATGTAGTTTATCGTAAACTTTTTCCCAAGTTGCATCAGAAATATCTATACTTCTGTTAATGTCGTTTAGATGTCTCCATGCACTCTGATGGGCACCTTTCAAGTGCTTATCGTCTCCCAAATGAATACACATGAAAAACTGCATTGCAGTTCTCAAAGATGCTCCTTTGGGGGTTACTTTTTTGATATGATCAACAATTTCGTTTACAGTTTCCAATTTCAATGCCTTTTTTGCTTCTTGTTTTGGAAGACATTCTGAGCATCCATCCCTGTCATATACCATAAAATGTAAATCAGCAATTTCAGCGACTAACGCTATTCTAAACGGCTCATTCATGGTATACCGTATTACCCTTTTTTCAAAAGACGACACGGGTACTTGGAAAAATCCTCGAAGTGTCATATTGTTATATTGTCTGGCAAATTGCCTTACGACATTCATTTTGTCCTTATACATTTCCTGAAAGTTTGACATTTCCTCAACTGACACGGAGGTCATGAACGTGAAATGTTGATTTCTGAAAAATTTCTTAGTTGCCTTGGAATAGTGAAAATTAATGATCACAATTACTCTTGACTGTAAAACGTGACGGATTGTAGTTAACGCATTAGCCAATCTGGCTATATCTGCTGACTTTGCATCTTCCATAGTATATGAAGCATCGTCAAAGACCAAAATATGTGGGAATCCTTTCTTCATTTTCTTGATATGTTCGTCAATTTTCATCATTTCATGTCCGTTGAATCTTTTGACTATGTATGATTCTCCTAATACATGGGCTTGGTGGATAATTTTATTGGTTAAAGTAGTTTTTCCAGTACCACTCATTCCAATCATGGTTACGCCAGTATATTGAGACCGTTTATTGTGCTCTACAATTCTACGAATTACAGCATTTGGGTGCCATCTTATTGGTACAGGGATTCTCTTTCCTTTGTAATTGTATGTAGTTACCTTGTCACGATACCCAGAAGCACCTGTATCTTGCTCCATTGATACCCCATCGGTGTTGTCATATTCTGTATCCTTATACTGATAAGTCTCAGACTTTGGTTCGTCAACAACTTCCATTACATAGACACCCTATCGAAATTATCATGTACCCACCTAGAAATAGAATCTTCTATGGCAGTGAGACCTGTGTCACACCATAGCCATTTATTTCTACGGGATTGTAGGTCGTCTTCAATGGAAGTTACTTTTGGTAACTCAGGTAATGTAGGTCTACTGTCAGGTGGCAAAACTTTACTCATAGACTTTATCATTAACATAACTGCATCGTAGTCGCCTTTCTGCATACAGAATATTATACCTTGACGGTACTGATTCCAAGGCTGTGCCAATATATCGATTAATCCCACAATAGCCTTAGAATATCATATACTATATTAAATTAATATTATATTTCCATAAATAATTATAATTAATAAATTATTATTTATTTTTACTTAAAAATATTTTTTTAAAATTTTTTAATTTTTTTTGAACACTTTATTTTTTGTATTGAAAAGCTGTAAAATATTTAGCTAAGTTTCTGATCAGCTAAAATTTTTTGTGGAATATCAAGTCCGTTATAGCTAATAACTAGTATGAATAATTAGGGTAGGAGCTCGCCATGAAAACTTGGTAGTTTTTTGTGTTTTTTTTGGGTATGCGTAAAAACAATTTGTAGGTTCAAAACCCCTATATCGGATTCTAAAGAGAATCTGTATCCACGTTTGCCGAATAAAATAAAAATTTGGGGGGGATCTGAAGCCCTTTAGGGGTCTGGTTTTTTCCGTTTATAGCGAACTGAGTACTTTGTATCAGGTCTGTTGTATTCGGTCAATTCCTCAGATGGAACCAGCCATCTGATGTTCAGGTCTGTAAAATACAAACATTGTCTACAAATGTATTCTGACTCTCTACCTTTGTATCGCATATGTCGGACTGTCGTATCGCAAAGTCTACACCTCACTTTCTAACTCCTCCTGAATCTTCAATCTACCCGTATATCGTTGTCCTAGATAATGGCATACACCACAATGTTGTTTAGTCCAACAATGTGCTTTGTTTTTACCGTTAACCACCTTACCACACAGCAGACACCTCAACGTGGAAAATACTCCGATAAATAATATGGATTAAGTTCACATATCCAGATGCATCTCATACAGATTCTATCCTGAATCACTCTTGGCTGGTTCCTCATGTTCTTTACAACTACATCACAGAGGTTGCATCTCAAGACTATCGGAACCTCTTTTTTCTTTCACTTTCTGGAACTAAATAATGAACATCTAACTCACATAACTGAGAACATGTTCTACAATATCTTCCGTCATTATGGTAATTCTCAAGAGCCTTTTTGCCTTTCATCCTGACATCACACATCAAACAACGCAATCTATTCCACCTTGATAGAATCTCTCCAAACTCCATGTGTTCGCAAATGCTTATTGTAATTCATCATCATATAGTCCTCCCAATCATAGAACTCTTTGCCACAGAACTTACACTTCAAAGGAAATAGACCTCCTTTTTCTTTGGAACTACCTTGGATAATCGACCCTCACGGTTGCACTGGTCAATAAACGGACAGAAAATCTTGCCTTTTTTGTTTTCTCCATTGCACAACCAACAGATTGTAGGGTCTGGTAGTACTCGTAGTTCTTTGAGTGTCTTTTTGAGAAATTCTTTTGTTTCTTCAATGGGTTTGAGTTCAAATGCCAGTGGTGTTTCTGACAGGTCGTCTCCCTTGTCTAGATATAATAGACAACCCCATTTGGCATCTATCCCATATGATGCTTGTAATAATACACGGTAAATTGATAGTTGTAGTTGGTAACTCTCATCAGGTTCAGTCTTTTTATAGTAACCACGACCAGAGTAGGTCTTTTTATCAGCAATACAATATTCCTCTCCAACCTTGACAAGATCATCTAATGAACCTGTAATTATCATTCTGGTATCCATTTGATCCATTGCTTCAACCTCTTGAGGGGTGTATGCGATGTCTTTCTCGATATCGTAACACATTGTCACTTCGTGAAAATGTGATAATTGGGAATGTTCGTGAATTACAAGTCCATGATATAGAATATTCTTTGTCCTTTCTTCCATTGGTACTGGATGATGCTTCTGATACCATACCTTTTTGAGACAAGGACTGACAAAATCAGACACATGAAATGTTCTAATTCTTGAACCAGTTGACTGGTTTAACAGTTGGTCACGGGCTTTGTGAAATGCTTCTAATACAGATGTTTCAATTTTTTCTTTCATATTGTATCTTTCAATGATCTTTTTTTCTGCTCTTTGACCATCTCATCTGGACTCGTCATGACGTAGTATCTTCTCATACACATGTTATCGTTATTTGAGATCCTAGTATATTAAATTAAAATTACAATTGTCCATTCAAAGAATGGAGACTATAATTAAAACTCATTTTTTGAAAACGTTTTATTTTATGATTATATCCCCATCTAATATCATGATCAACGCCTGCACCTGTATGACATTTTCCACATAATACAATCCCATTATTTTTATTTTTTATTAATAATGGATGTTTTGAGACTGAAAATATGTGATGTGCGTGGAGATTTTCAGTACTACCACAATAAACACATGATTTTTTTAATTTTATTTTTTTTGACCAATACTTACATCGATAAATATTATTTTTTGGTTTTCCTAATAAATTAAATAATTTTTTAAAAGGTATATAATATGATGGTTTTTGGCGAAGCGAATTAGTATATAATTTACTACAAGCAAAAAACACTAACTCATCATTGGTCATTTTTTTAATTTTTTTAATATGTTTAAATTGTTTTTGTTGTTGTTTTTGTTGTTGTTTTTTCTGTTGTTTTTCCTGTTGTTTTTGTTGTCGTACAAATTGATTCCATCTTTTTTCTTTTTCTTTTTCTTGTTTTTTTCTTTCTTGATATAATTTTGTTATTTTGACGGAATAGTATCGGTTACTATGTTCAGAGAATGATGGTTTATATCTTAAACGAGTTAACATTTTCTTTTTATTTTTTTGTATATCAGTGCCAAAGTGACGTTTTACTTGTTCTGTAAGAGTGTACATTGAAGTCATTATATATTACAAACATAAAAAAGATAGTTTTAATTTCATATACATTTTTTAAAATTACGTTAAGTGGTGTCATTGTTGAAACACACCACTCTGGCAATGGTGTGTTAAGAACTAGACCACCAATTTGGTATCAAAACAACTAATATATTAAATTAAATTTACGTTTTAATTTTAAATAATAAATGTACTCAGACTTATTGAGTCAGAGTTGGTTCGTGTGCGTTGGAGAATCAACAACGTAAACACATATTCCCTCTAGTCGTTTTGGCTAGAGGAGTCTTCCAAAGAACATGATTACTGCTATCCCTGCAACAATAAATCCAAATCCTAAAATCAGTTTAATTATTTCTTTACACCTCCTCTTCTCCAGATGATAATGTTGTATGCGTTTCTAGACGGATGCAAACTTGGTTTGCCGTTCTGATTGAATCTAATTCTACCATAATATCGATGAACTGATACGTCTTCTTTTTCTAGATATTCTTCTGCATATTTTGCACAGCAAGCATTTGCTGGAATAAGCATGGTAATTTCAATTCCCCATTTTTCATGTTCAAAGTCTGCTTTTTCTAACCATGCTCTTGTGTTAGAATGGGGTGGGTTAACCCAGCATGATCTGTACCATTCTTGTTTTAATCCGTCATCTTTTGGTGTGAAAAATGTACTGCATTTCTGCATACCTTTTTTGGCACATACATCAATTGATGGATGTGTATTGTATTTTTCACATATGGAATCAAACACATCAACTGGAGTTTCCCATTCGTCACTCAATCTCTTAACTCCAAATCCCATTTAACGTCACAAACAAAACAGTACAACCTGTCAGCATTGCCAATTATTCCAGATACTTCATTGCCACAGATAGGACAAAGTGGTTCGATATGAAAAGAACTCTTCATTCCTTTTTGTCCTCCACATCAATAAAGTCAGGATATTCATCCAAAATGTGAACCTTGACAGCACACCCAATACATCGATGTTTCTTGTGTCGTTGAGAAACAATCCAAGTCATTTTAAGACTTGAGCCACAGTTTACACAATAGAGGTCTCTACTCTTGTTGAAATAAACCAACTTTCTACGGGTAATTTTCATTCGTTCTGTCATGTCCTCATCCCATTGAGATATGCAACTGCGTGACTTGCTGAACAAAATGAAAACTCATTTGTCTCTCTGATTGGTGGTCTGCAATACTGACAGACACCAGCACTCATGATTGATTTTGTTGAAACTCTAGAGTAAAATTTCAGTAATGTCTTGGAGTCTTCCCACCCCATACTTGCTACAAGATCAGCATTGTAGTTTGTTCTTCGCATCCACATATGAGCAGAGGAGTGACGAATAGTATACAGTGGTCGATTCTGATACAACCATCCCTCCTCTCCTCTTTTAGTATTATCTTCTGAATCCAACTTACCAATTTCTTGGTAGAAACTACGAAGCAGTGTTGCATATTTTTTTTCTGCAACTTCTTTCTTATCAGATACAATCATCTGGTTTGCTTTCAGTTCAAATGTCATATCGACAACTTTTGGATGGAGGATCAGTTTGTCATATCTTACACCTTGTTTTGATTCAACAACTGATAGTTGTGCATATTCCAAAGTCTTTCCAGCAACTTCTAAAAACTGCATCTCGACTTTTGGTAACGGTTTGAATAATGTTATTGGTCTGACAAATGTTTCATGATGTATTCCAAAGAGGTTTTTGTACTCATTACCCCCCTCTTTTTCCATAAACTCCAGACCCAATTGAAACTCTTTGTCTGTAAGTCTGGTGTTTGCATAGTCTCCACCTACGGATTCATCTGCATAAAATGTCTTGTGAGTATTTGTGATATTATGACCTAGGAATTTTAGAAACTTTCTGATTGCCTTGTCATGTTTGATAAGCAGTTTGTCAGGATGCTCTCGTTTCCAAATCTCTACAAACTTTGCATATGTAATCTCTGCTTTTCGTATACTGTCTTTGAGGTCTTCAGGATGTGTATCTGTAGTTTTACAGATTTGATATAATGGGGATATTGACGTAGTTGGAAGCAGTTTGTCAAATTTCAATTGTATGATAAACTCTTTGATAATATCCAAAGTACGAAAATTCTCAGGGGAAGCAAAATACCATTTGGTTCCGTCTTCCAATTTTGGTGGAATGATTGTGCCTACTTCACGCAGTATCTTTCTATACTTACAGGCAGTTTGCTTTGAAATACCTAGTTCTTTTGATAATTCTTCTAATGTTCTTGGTCTGAGATTCTCCATTTGAGAGATGTTTCTCATAATTCTCATCCGTTCTCTTACTTTCAATTCGATTTCTTAGACT
>Ga0222718_10000203_pt1 | contig 61790 bp, 78 predicted proteins | sample C33_27DmetaG_FD_165045 | JGI IMG/M metagenome (GOLD analysis project Ga0222718, IMG submission 165045) | Estuarine water microbial communities from San Francisco Bay, California, United States - C33_27D | ecosystem: Environmental > Aquatic > Marine > Unclassified | place: USA: California... | reverse complement strand
TGGACAGTTATTTCTGATATTAGAGATAAGTGTGTTTATGGTGATGTACCTCATGGAAGAGGATTCTTACAGAATATTAATCCTATCAAATATTCATTTAAGAATAGAGAAACGAATGAGGTTACTGATGAAAGAGTCAGATATGGATTCAGTGCTCAAGAGGTTGCAGAACTTGAAGGTGATGAAACAATCATTGCATCAAAATCTAACATAGATAAGTGGGGTGTTACTCATGAGCACTTACTTCCTGTTCTTGTAAATGCAATCAAAGAACTTGATGCCGAAAACCAAGAACTCAAAGAAAGATTATCTTCACTGGAAGAAAAAGTTAATTCTTTACTGAATAATTGATTTTATGGTATAATATATAGTAGTATTGAATGATAAATGAATGAATAAAACTTTTTATTTTATGGCAGGGCTTCCCCGTTCGGGAAGCACTTTACTATCATCAATTCTAAATCAGAATCCAAGATTTCATTCAGGCCCATCAAGTCCAGTTCTTGGTGCAATGTTTGCCGTAGAGCAAAACTTTATGGGTAATGAGTTGTACCATGGATATCCAAAACCAGATCAAGTCAGAGAGATCATTGGTAGCATTCCACATCATTTTTATAGTGATGTTCAAAACCCAGTTGTCTTTGATAAAAATCGTGCATGGACTGCAAGAGTTCCTTATATTGAAGGGTACATTGGACAACAGGCAAAGATTCTTGTTCCAGTTCGTAGAATAGATGAGATTCTAACTTCTATTCTGACAATGATTCATCGAAATCCTTTTCAGGAAGGCCAACCAAGAATTAATTTTGTAGATGAACAATTAATCAAAACTGATATACCTATTAATGATTTGAATAGATGTATGTATCTTCTAAATGATGGTGGTATTGTTTATGAGTCACTGAATGCGATTATGATGGGATTCCAACAAAATGTAAGTGACAAAATGCATTTTGTGGACTATAATGATCTTGTAGATAATCCTGAAAAAATAATGGAAGACATCTATGATTTTCTTGGGGAAGAGTTTTATGATCATGACTTTGGATCAATCTCAAATATTCATAGGGAAGATGATTTGATAACTTATGGACTAAGTGATATGCATCAGGTTCGTTCTGAGGTCAAGAAAACTTCTTCTCCACCAGCATCAATTCTTCCAGAAGAAATTCTTGATCTTTATGAACAAAACAAAAGACGACTTGAGTTTTGGGGAACACCTGATATTGTTACGATAACCCCTAAGGTAAAGGCACCACCTACAAAGGATAATAATATTATCTTTAAATAAATAATAGAGATTTAACTAAAACAAAATGGCAATTACACACACAAGAACAATTGAAAATCTTGAAGTCAGAAATGATGGAAACAATATAGTTTGTGATATTCAAGTTAAATGGGTATCCTCTGATGATTCTGATGTAGAAAGAACTACAATTGAAGGTTCTGAAACTTATCAAGTTAATTCTGAAGATGTTACTCCAGATTCTGAAGGATTTGTTGCATTTGCAGACTTGACTGAAGAGATTGTATTGGGTTGGATTGCAGATGAACTTGCAGAAGAAAGAGTCACTGCACAACACACTTCTTGGATCAATTCTGTTCTTAATCCCCCAGCACCTGCTACAGTAAACAAAGAAACTCCTTGGTAATTTTATGGCAAAACTTAAGTATTCTATATTTCATGTTCAAGGTGGGTTTGGTAAACATATTGCAGCAACAGCAGTAGCTAAATGTATTAAAAATAATCATCCAGGTAGACAACTTATTGTTGTTTCTGTCTGGTCTGAAATATTTCAAAATCTTCCATTTGTAGATAGAGTATATCAACTTGGTAATACAAGTTATTTTTACCAAAGTTATATTGAAAATGAGGACTCAATAATTTTTCATAATGAACCTTATTTCACTACTGATCATATTCATAAAAAACTGCCTCTGATTCAAACTTGGTCTAAGATGTATGGATTAGAATATCGTGGTGAAATGCCAGATATTAAATTCAATCCTTTACAGAAAAAGATTGCAAAAGAATTTTGGGCAAGTCGTGCAAACGAAAAACCGATTATGGTTCTTCAAACTAATGGTGGAATGTATAATGAACAGAGACCATATCTATGGGCAAGAGATATGCCTGTGGCACTTGCACAAAAACTTGTAGATCATTATTCTGATAAGTATCATATTTTTCAAGTCAAAAAACCTTCTTCTGAAGCATTGGATGGTGTGGAAGTGGTTCAAGATCCAATGAGTAATATGGAACTTGTAAGTATCTTACTGAATAGTGAGAAGAGAATACTTATTGATAGTTGCCTACAACACGCAGCAACAGCATTGAAATTGCCTTCTGTGGTATTATGGAATGGAACTAGTCCAAAGGTCTTTGGATGGGATATACATACCAATATTCAAGCAGAGAAACCTGCCAACTTTAAACTTCCAAATAGTTATTTGTTTGACTTTGATTTTACTGGAGTAGAAGCAGAGTATCCTTATGTGGATGAGGATGAAGAAATCTTTAACTTTGATAAAATTATAGAAGCAGTTGATAAATGAATGTTATTGGACTTTATGGTGCGATTGGATGGAACGTTTTAATTTCTGATAATCCTCGTTTGAGAGAACAAATGAATGAAAGTTGGACACATGGAGCAAGTGTGTCTTTATTTTCTAATGGAAATCATGTAACTAGTATCAGTGAAGAAAGACTTACTGGTATTAAATATGATGGAAACTTTCCACGAAAATCGATAGACTATTGTTTATCGACAGGGAATCTTTCTAAAGAAGATATTGATGTAGTTGTCGTTCCATCGATGGCAAATATAAACTTCTATAAGAATTATATTAATCAAACTCTTCAATCTAAACTTAAAAGATATTTCCCAAAAGCAAAAGTTGAGATAGTATCTCATCATATGTGTCATGCATATTCATCAGTGTTCTCTTCAGATTACAATGAAGGAACATTTATTACGATGGATAATGCTGGATCTATTTTATTCAATTCTACTGGCAATGCTTTTTCTACAGAAAATCATTCTATAGGATACTTTAATAAAGAAAAAGGTATTTTTAGGTATCATCCCGGTATTCCTGAAATGAATAACTTCGGAAACTATTATTGGGCTTGGGCATATCAAATTTATGTTGAGATGGTTCACAAACAAATTGATATTACTGATCCAAAGTATCGTGAGACATTCTGTGGCAAGGTCATGGGTCTTTCGGCATATGGTAATGTAAAAGAGTTTGAAAAAGATTATCGACAAACTTTTGAAGGTATTCCTTCAGTTACATTCAACTCTTTTCCTGGACAGGATTATGTTTATGGAAACATGAGTCCAGAGAACAAAGCAAGAACTCTTCAACATAATTTTGAGCAGGGAATGCTTGTTTATATGAAGACACTCAAAGAACAAGGATATATTGATGACAATCTTTGCCTTGCTGGTGGTGTGTTTCTGAATATTCTCACAAACTCTGTCATTCGTAAGAATGAAATTGTAAAGAATATGCACATCCCACCATTTCCTGACGATACTGGATTATCATTTGGTGCTGCATGTTATGGTGTTTTTAAGGCAAAAGAAAAAGTAACTCTCCCACATAATATTTCACTTCTTGGACGCACTTATAGTGACGAAGAGATTGAGAAAGCACTTGAAGGGAAAAACTATAAGAAGTTTGATAACTTTGAAGAACTGTGTGAGAAGGTTGCTAAACTTCTTGCTGATAATAAAATTGTTGGATGGTTTCAAAATCGTTCAGAGTTTGGACCTAGAGCACTTGGTTCTCGTTCAATTCTGATGAACCCATCATTAAAAGAAAATAAAAAGACAATCAATACTCGTATTAAACATAGAGAAGAGTGGCGTCCATTTGCGGGCATTATGCTTGAAGAATATCAAGAAGAATACTTTATAGATGTATATCCAAATGAATATATGCTATACTCTCTGGTAGTAAAACCACATCAAAGAAAGAAACTTGGTGCGATCACACATAAAGATTTCTCATGTAGAATTCAAACTGTAAATGAAAAATTGCATCCAGAAGTTACAACACTTCTTCAAAAATATAACAAAGAAACTGATTGTCCGGTTCTTTTAAATACTTCTTTCAATGATAATGGTCAACCAATTGTAGAGAATCCAAAAGATGCTATTAAAACTTTTGAAAGTATTGATCTAGATTGTCTTGTAATTGGAAATTATTTTTTAATCAGAAGTTAATTTATGAATTTTAAAGTATACACAAAAGAAAATTGTCCTCACTACTACAAGATTAAACAAGTACTAGATTTGACAGGAACACAGTTCGTATCTTATATTTTTGAAGAAGACTTTACGCGAGAAGAATTCTATGCTAAATTTGGTAGGGGTTCTACTTTTCCGCAAGTAGTATGTGACAATAAAAAAATTAGGAGGATGTGTTGACACAATCAAATTCCTCAGAGAACAACAAGTCATCAAGTCTTAACATAAATAAAAATGAAGACCACATAAATCGTGGTGTTGAATTCTTGCTCAATGGAGGTAAGAGAAAGCAGACACAACCATTTCATATTATCTTTGAAAAGATGGTCTGCTTTCTGAGACGGGAAGTAACTATCTATTTCGAATTTTCTATCAGAGCAAAGAGAAACATTGATTTCTAATGTTACAACAGTTGATGAACTCAAAGGTCTTTATGAATCATCAGTGACTGGTATTGGTACTGAAGTAGTTGTAAATTCACCAGTAATGCCTGAGTGGCATTCTGTAAATATCTAAAATCTCATAATGGTAATATTTCATTTTATGGTGCTACTCCACTCAATTATTTTAGTTGTTATATTGGCGGAACTGCTTGGGGTACAGTTCTTGCAGATATCACTAATAAATACCTCATTGGCACTTTTCACTACAATGCTGACTGATAGGACCACTTGACAAACTGTCACAACTGACCTCCACTTTTACGAGTGGGGGTCTTATAGTATGTGGAGTTATACCAAGGAGATGACCACTACTCATAAACTAATCTTCATTGTGTCATTCATGTGGATGATGCAATGGGGGACCAGAGTTGTGTATCAAGGACTATCTCATGCACTGTATTAGTATCAACCTCCCAGACCACCCTATACCCGATTGTAGACCACTTATTGAGTGGTTCTTGATGGAATACCTATCTGATTATTCTATAGATGTGTCAGTCGTCTTTATGGACCTGTCTGACGAAGGCGTCTGCGGGTGGTGCCTGAGAGAAGAGGACCATGAGTTTATCATTCAAATTGATGAGAGACTTGATGGTGCAGAACTCTCTAAAACAATATTGCACGAACTTTACCATTGTTACCAGCACTTGAAAGGTATACCCAGATGTGAACGATGTGCTCGTATCAGTGAACAACAGAACCTTGACAGATATACAAAAGGTCTATAGAATAGGCTTGTCCCGGTTGATAGATGAGTTATAGGTACAGAGTTACTCACCTCTAAATGACCACTGTATTGTAAGAGACACCACTCTATGAAGACTAAATTCGTTACTGTAGAACCGAAGAACCAACGGAGTAAGAATCGATTTTCGAACTTGATGAATGAACTTCATTCATGTCGTGTAGAACAAGAGACAGAAGACCAAATGTTTCTTTCATCTATTACCGGTAAGTACCACTTCTGGATGAACAAAACTAACGATAAAAACTGGAATTTAATCAAATGAGCAACTACAATGAAATCTGGACCTGTATGAATGACCTTGAACAGTCATTCAGTCGCATTAATACTATTGACTTTCTAACAGACAAACTGATAGAAGCTGTAGATAGTGATAATCGTCAAGATGTTGTTGACATTAGTCATGCATTACTTGCATTCATTCCTGTCTATACCAAAGACTTTGATGAAAAGTTTAAGAAATGTTGGGAAGAGGTAGTCACACCAGAACTCAAAGGTTATAATCAACTAGATAAAGATATAACAGGGAACTAACACATGAGCCTACCATCCAACAGTCAAAAACTTAACAAAAATCAAATTGAAAGTATTGAAAATGCTGTAAAAGATGTAGGCATCAAGGCGATTCATCCTGATAAGATGGAAGAGTTTGCAGCCTATCTTGTAGATAAGGTAAAAAACTCTAATGGATGAAATGGAAACACTCACTCTTGCTATGCAACAAATTGAGACTACACTTGACTTAATCAAAGGTAATGACTACGAAACTTACATGAATCTCAAACTTATTTCAGTCTATTATGAGTTACAACGACAACTTGACAATCTCTCGTAACTAACTTATACTATTAAGGTAATTCTCAAGACTAATGAAATTTATCTACATTGTTGACCATTATGTACCATTTCCCTCATCAGAATATGGTGGAGTGTGGAATGTTGTTGCAGAAAATGATGAAGAATGTTTTGACTTAATTACTGAAGAAGATGGTTATTACTCTCAGTATTTCAGTGAATTAAGACAGAATATCAACAAGGCCGATAAATATTCTTTGTTAGATGAACTACCATCTAAAGTTGTAACTTCGTTCCTAACTTAATCATGTCACAACCACGTCAACGGGATGTTAATGATCCCCTCTATGACCCAAATGATAAGTACAATGCCTATAAGGTAGACTTGCATACAAATGAGACCCATTCTGATGATGAATGGGATCCTACGACAGAGGGTAAAATTGCAGACCCATCAGAACGTCATAAAGATAAAATTCTAGACAAGTTCTGTGATGACCATCCTGGTTCACCAATGTGTAAAGTTTTCGATGACTGATTCACAAAAAGACGCACTCAATCTTATGATTGAAAGTGTAATCAAACCTGATAGTCGTCTCCGTGGTTGTGCATACAATCAGGGGTGTTATGATGAATTGATGGAATGGCGTCAAAAGATGCTTGACCTACTCTATAGTTATGAAAAAGATGGAATTTCCACATCAGCCTCCACAGGGGTATGAATATTGGACCGATGATTATTCAAAGACCGTCAAACGTATCTGGATAAGAAACATCGGTTATGATTTTGTTGGGTGTTCAGAAAAACATCCAAGTTCAGTATGGGGTTTCTTTTGTAGAAAGAAAGGAGTGTTTATGGCTCCTGTCAACTATAAGAAACCAGGTAAAATAGTAAATATTTTAGATACAACTCCATACTCAGCTATGAAGTTAAATCTCAATCCACTCATGGCAGCATTCTTCTCATGAATCCAGACACAATAACATTATCTACTCCATCAAGGTCTTTTGCCTATGAAAGGGCATCAAGAGATATTGATACTTGTGATGATATAAAAGAAATCAAAAATATGTTACGTTGTTATATCAAACTATATTTTAAACAACAAGAAACATTATCTTCTATCGGTGTCCCCACAAAGGAGTGATTATTATGTCTGATTATGTACCACAAGTGAATGATTATGTAAAATGGGAGACAACCGCAGGTATTCACGAAGGGTGGGTATATTATAGAGACAGTAAAGATGAATATATTACGATTGAACTTGGTACAAAACCAAAACCATATTGTACGGTAACTCGTAATCATATACACTGTAAGTACCACACTTTATTGTTATGTTATCAACGTGATTGGAAAAAGTTACGATACATAAAAAAGAGAGATTCAATTTACGATGAAGATTAAAGCTTTACTATTAAGTCTGATGATGTTTGGTACATTACCAGCAATTGCACAACCAGAAGTTGAATCATTTTCATACGATTCAATGGGTTGTATGTTATTGGAAGAGTGCACTGAAGGTGTAGAACCAGTTTGGGGTATTGATTATCTTGCACAACAATATCCTGACTCTGATTGGAACCCAGTTGCAGAAGAGTTCAGTCGTATTTTGAATGCATTGACTCTTATTGATGTTCAAGTATATCTTGCGGATGAAAAATATTTTCCTGTCGGACACCGTGGTGTATATCATACAGTAGGAAATAATTTCTTCTTGAACCGAGCATTTATGCATCGTCCTAGTACTCTTATGTCTGTGATGAGACATGAAGGTTGGCATGCAGCCCAGGATTGTATGGCTGGAACGATTGATAATTCCATGATTGCCATTATTAAACCAGAGGAAGATGTTCCTATGTTGTGGCAAGAAATGGTAGAACGTACTTATCCAGTATCGGCACAACCATGGGAGAAAGAGGCAACTTGGGCAGGTAAAACTGAAGGTATGACTCAACTAGCACTTGAATCCTGTGCTCGTGGTACAATGTGGCAGGATTATAGCCCTACGCCGATGACCCGTGAATGGTTAGTTGAGAATGGTTATATCAAAGATTGATCCTAATATTATTGGTCGGTTTTGTGAAAACAAATTCCTCAATTCCGACGCATTAATAACCATTCATAATTGGATAAGAAATCAAGAGTGGGAAGATGGAATAAAATCTTTACATTGGCTTGGTGATAGAAATCTACATGACCTGAAAAGAAATCAAGGAACAAAAAAAGAACTCCCTGGTTATATTTTTTGGCCTCATGTAGATAACAATCAAAGATTTACTAGGTTTACAGAACCAAAACAGAGTTCATCTATACATTGTACAAGAACACCTACAGGTGGATATTATAAACCACATTTTGATGATTATAAGTTAGGACATTTTTCTACTACAATTTTTCTTAATGAACCTGATGAATATGATGGTGGTGAGTTAGTATTATGGTTGGATGGTAAAGAACAATTTTTTAAACCAAAAGCAGGTCATGGTATAACATATGAGACTGGAATTGGTCATCGTGTCAATACTGTTACCAAAGGAGAACGATTAGCTATTGTTTTTTGGACAACATCTAGGTGGACTGATATTAATATGTTCAGAAAGTTCAAATATTATGATTATATGACACAATATTCTTATGATGATAAAATATATGACACATTAGATGAATATTGTAATAGTGCACAGACAGTAATTAGAAAACGAACAGAGAACATCCTCAGTAGACAGTTTAGAGACTGTCCACAAGACCTTGACTTCTTGACCTAAATACCCTATATTGTATAGGTAGTCAATCAGGAGTTCTCATGTCTCTAGCATACGCTCAAAAACAGAAAGTCCGTATCACTTTAGAGTTGGAAGTATTTGAAGATTTTGACGCTCACAATATCCAGTGGGATAAAGTATTGGATGTTCAGGGTAATGAGAATGTGACAGCATATGTGGAGGATTTGAGTGTGCCTGACTACTTCTTCTCCTGATAATATATGGAGGTGATAAATATATTATATTGTCACCTCCACAAATGACGTACTATCTCACTAAACCATGTTCGATTCAGTCATCAAAGACATTATATTACACTGGCAATAGTGTATGGTCTGATGACATTTCAGACAAAAAGAATTTTCCTACTAGAGGACCATTAGACACACTAGTTGCAAATGCTGATGGTACATCTGGTGGTTTCAAAACAGCAACAGTGGTGAAGTCATGAAGAATTTACAAACATTTCTTGAAAATGCTGATAATGCATCAGATAGACTAGCTGCTCTCAAAGACAGACAAGATAAGTTTAAAGAACCAAAAAAATCAGAACCAATTATCGGAACATTTGACACCACTGATGTTCAGCAACAGGTTGATGCAGAAAAAGCTGCAAAAGCTGAAAAAGAACAACTAAAGAAAGAAATAAAAAGAGAACTTGCAACTGAAGAACTTGGTACTGGATTGACAATTCGTGGTCCTCGTGCACAAAGATCGACTGCTGATCGTAGAAAACCCGGTGTAAAACCAAGGGTTAAGGCAGTTGGTGGTGGTAAGACTGCACCAGTAGATTATAAACCACAAGGGTCTAAACCAAAGAGAAGTGTTACCACATCTCAGAGAACAGAACAACCTCAGAAAGAAAGAGGTTCTGCAGAAGTCAAACAATCTTATGCAGAAAAGATTAAAGCAGATAGAAGAGCCGCAGCCAAGGCAAGAGCTGCTGCCAGACAGTCTGGTGGTGAGGTAAAGAAAACCACCACATCTTCTAAAGAGGCTGAAAAGAAAGCAGACCAGTTGTTGAAGACTAAGAAGGCAGAACCAAAGAAGACTGAACCTGCAAAACCACGTAAAAAGTACGCTCATGCTGATGGTGGTGGTATGACTAGAAAAGAAAGAGACGCAACTAGAAACAAAGCAACTGGTCAAAGTAGAAAAGAAGCAAAGGCCCAAATGAGGGCTGAGTTTGAGAAGAAACACGGTAGAAAGCCAAACAAAAAAGAAGCAATTCAACTGACTGCCAAGGCTCATGCTGCAGCCAAAGCCCTATCTTGACACAGAGAATGATGCGACTGTTTAATACAGTCACAGAAGCTAGAACTTATGTCAAAGAAAACCAAAGTATATCTTTGGCAAAGGCCAAGACATATGTTCAAAACAATACTGCGAACAAAATTGGTAATAAAGTGTGGGTAATTCTTCCCTGACAGAGTTACTCACCTCCAATTGACTCCTATAGTATAAGACCACCATTTTATTATGACATTGACACATCTCTCTCACCCAGAAGATACTATCTTGACTGGTGATTTATCAGTATTTGACCTACTTTATGATGTGGGTCATATTTCCATGAAAATGGACGGTATGAGTTTGGTTTGGGGCACAAACCCACTCAATGGCAAGTTTTTCGTCTCAACAAAATCGGCATTCAATAAGAAGAAAGACCGTAAATGTTATACAACTGATGACATCTTCGAGCACTTTGGTCATCAAATAGAAGTTGTAGATATTCTCTCTCATTGTCTCAAGTATCTTCCACGTACCGATAACATTTATTGGGGTGATTGGCTTGGGTTCGGTAGAACAGATGTATTCACACAAAATACACTGACCTACACATTTCCTGATGCAATTGATCAGAAACTGGTCATTGCTCCACATACACAAGTCTTTCTGACTCAAGATAATGCTATGTGTAATGCAGTTTGTAAACCAGTTACAGAAACATTTGACGATAGTGTAATCATCAAGTGGGTACAACCTGCAGTTGATCGTATCTACGGTGGTTGCGATGCACCAAAGATTAATACCGATAACATCAAGTTTCTGACTGATAAAGAAGCAAGTCAGGCCAAAGTTGCTATCAATGCTCTTATCAAGTCTGGCCAGTTTGTTGATGATGCATCACTGACTGAAATTCTAGGTTGTCCTTTTCTCGCCAATCTATATCAGTTGGTTATTGACATTAAGTATGATTTGATGGACAGTTTGATTGTCAACGATGCACCAACTGCATATCTTCCTAATGGAAAAGAGACTGACGGTGAAGGTTATGTCTTCCATTCTGTGACCTATGGTTCAGTCAAGTTGGTAAATAGGACAACTTTTGCCTACGCTAATTTCAATCATGGGTTTGGTAGCTGATTTTTATGACACAATTTAATGTAAAAGGTGCCTGGACTGATCGTAATGGTCGTAGGCACAACTTTGAGATACAAACTGATAGTGCGGACAGATCTTTGATACGGGATATTGTAGAATCACAGTATCCCGCAGAAAGAGTTGTAATTAACTCGGTTCGTCAACGACAATAAAGTTACTCACCTCTAATTGACCTCCACAGTATAATCACCACCACCACATGACTACTGCACAAAATCATCTTAAAAATCAACTTAAGTTGATCATGACTCTTGACCAATCTCAGTTGGATATTTACACTCGGGACACCATGTTCAAGTGTATTGAAGATCTTTCTGGTGGTATTTGTTGGGGATCTTCACTTAAAATTGATGAAACTGGTGCACTTCTTACTCCCAAGGCATTTCTAAGATGGAGTGAATATCCAGATAAGACTTTATCTACAGTTATTGGCATGAAAGTCAAAGGTGGAAATAGTCTTACCAAAGAACACTTTGGCGGTGTTCGTAGTGGATCAAAGTTTATTTTTTCATATCATTATGATAAGTTTGTTGAGGATAAATCTTACGATCTAATCAACAATTTCTTGACAGATATTGATAGATTGTCTAAAGTAGTTGTATCTACTCGTAGTGAGAATGAAGCCTTTGCACCAATTCGTAAGAGAACTCCACAAGATTACAAAGAAATTAACATTGGTGAGTTAATCTATGTCAAAAATGTATCTTATAAGAAATTTGTTGACTGTAAACATGAAGTGATTGATTCCGACCTTACTCCATACTTTCCAAAAGTATTGTTGGGGTGACAGAGTTACTCACCTCCAATTGACCCCTATAGTATAACACCACAATTTTATGATCACTCTTCGCCCACATCAAAACGAAGCCCGTGATGCAATGCATATCAACACCAAAGGCCAGATACTGGTCCCGACAGGAGGCGGCAAGACTCTAATTGCAATCACTGATGCAATGAAACGGTTCGAGGTAAATACTCCTCGCACCATTGTTGTTGTGGCTCCTAGACTACTCCTGGCCAATCAGTTGTGCAGTGAGTATATGGAACACATCACCAATGCTAATGTTTTGCATGTGCATTCTGGTGATACAAAACACTTCAGCACTACAAAGTCTGATCGTATCAAACTGTTTGTTGATATGTGTCAAACAGTCCGTGAACATGTTATTATATTCACTACATATCACTCTCTCCATCGTGTTCAGGAGTCTGATATTGCAGTAGATACCATATACTTTGACGAGGCACATAACTCCTGTCAGAATAACTTCTTCGAGCCCACTGAGTATTTCAGTAAGAGGGCTGATCGCGCTTATTTCTTTACCGCAACGAGGAAAACATCTGTAACCGGTAAGAAACATGGTATGAATGAGGTTGAGACTTATGGAGAGGTGATTGCACGTGTGTCTGCACCAACTCTGGTTGATGGAGGATATATTTTACCACCAAAGGTAAAAGTTATCGAAATGGACAAAGTGGATAAAAAGTCACTTACTCCGTATCTTGAGAGCAACAATGTTCTTGCATCTATTGACGAACTAGATATTAAGAAGATTTTAGTGTGTGTCAAAACTACACGACAGTTACAAAATATCTTTATGACCGACTTCGCTGACCAATTGTCAGAGCGTGGTTATTCTTACCTCTATATTACGAGCAAAACCGGCGCGGTTGTTGATGGTAAGAAGGTCAAGCGTGAAGAGTTCTTCCAAACTTTGAACTCTTGGGGTAAAGACCCAGACAAGAAGTTTGTTGTTCTTCACAGGTCCATACTTTCAGAAGGTATTTCTATCAGCGAACTGGAAGGAGTTATCTTCCTTCGTAATATGGACGTGATAGAATTGCTCCAGACTGTGGGCCGAGTAATTCGTGTAGGTAGTAAATCGAAAACATACGGTATGCTCTGCGTTCCCTGCTATAATAATATCGGAGTTTCTACTGAAAGAGCTCTCCAACGTGCAATTGATATAGTATTTGAGAAAGGAGAAATGTGCGATAGCGTAGTGCGTAGATAATATGTGGGCAGTCAAGAGTGTCTTGGCGGATTACTTGACGTAAGGCCCACTTTATGGTATAATATCTAAATAATAATAGTCTCGCCAAGACACAATGAGAATAAACCCCTGTATGCCTCCACTTTTGGAGGTAGAAAGAGAAACACTGAATACACAATATTCCGGTCTCTTATGTGAGAGTATTGTAAGAACATATTTTATATCTAAACAAATAAACGTTGCCGTGCCTGATGTTGATAATGGTGTGGATTTTCTTGTCTTAAAAGACGATAAAGTTGAGAAGATACAAGTAAAGAAGATTATCTCAAGAATAAAGGATGATTTACAAATTTATCTTTTCCCTTATCAAGGGTCGGCACGTAGAAAGCAAAAGGTTGCGGGCAATATTGATTATTTCTATCACGTACTATACACTCCATACAGACAACTAATCTTTGAAACTCCAGAGAGTATGATACCATTGAGAGAGAATGGTGAATATATTCATAGTAAAGGTGCGGTGTTGGATAGAGATTCTTGGAGAAGAAAACTTGCAGAATACGATTGTAATACCTTGCTAATTCACGCCCACTATGACCCAATAATCTATCAATCATTTCCTTCTTTCTTTATATAAACTGATTTTTCCATATCGAACCCCTTTATGACCTAACACATCTTCAGTCACATAGAATTATTGAAAAAGGAGTTTTTATGTCTTTCCCCTACACAAATTCAGGTATTCTTGAACCCAAGGTGCCGCCATTTCCTATTGTGATTGGTGATGGTGAACTTGCTGCAATACCTGTGGCGGGTTCAACAACTAAACTGATGGTGATACACAATGGACAACCGGTTAAAGTATGTCGTAACCGTCAATCTGCACTTAATTTGATAGATAAGTTAAGAAAGAGACGAAAATAGAATTACTCACCTCCAAATGTCCCCTATAGTATGACATACAATTCAAATCCTTACATCCAAACCCTAGTCGAGATGGGTTACGACAAACAAGACGTGCAAGTTGCGTCTACTATGTTTCAAAAGAAAACGTTTCCATGTGTTATCCATGGTCGTCAATTTGACACTGAAGAACAGTATCACGCTGAACTTCATGACTTTATGAATGGCATGTGATGACTACACCTAATAGACACCATCACTCCAAAAAAGATAAGAAGACCAAGGGCACCTGTAAAGGTATTCTAAGGGGGCGTAAGCAGTCTCTAAGGTCACTCAAACTCAAACTAAGTACCAAATCACCATGAACATTGACAATCAACTTCTATCTGTTATTGAGAGTCTCGATTGGGCACTAGAGGAGTACAAAGACGCGATGGATGACCCGTCTAAAGGTTATTCATTCTTCACTGGTTACTCTCGTGCAACGATAGAAACTGCCAGAACGAGACTATCGACAATTGTAGAAGACTATCGTAATCTTACTCAAGAAGAGATGTAACACAACAACTATTTCTTGACTAACTATTCTACCCATTTATTATGAACAAATTTCTTTCTGCTTCCTTAGTATCTGCTCTTACTACAGTGTCACTCACTGCCAGTAGTGCTCATGCCCAAAATACATTTGACGATCATGAGCAACTGTTCAATACGTTACAAGAGGCTGGTGTAACTGTTGTAATCAATCCTGAATTGCACTGTGTTGGTGATAAAGATGGTGTTTACTATCCTTATGCAAGTCTTCTTGTTATCTGTCAAGATAACCTGGTAACATATGGCAAACAAGAACTTTGGACTGACAATGATTTTGATACATTACGGCATGAGGCACATCATGTGGTTCAAGATTGTGCTGCCAATTCACTTGGTGATGGTATATTGTCCACATTATTTCCTGAAGATGAGTTAATCGAGTTTCTTGCAAATTCTTCTGCAACAACAGAACAATTAAAAGATTTGTATACAACGTTATACAAACAGGGACTGAGTGACCTTAAGATTCAACAAGAACTGGAGGCATATGTTGTTTCCTATGACGTTCCTGCCTCGTCTATTTCTAATAAAATCAGAGAATTCTGTTTCTAATAGAATTACTCACCTCAAATTGACCCCTTTAGTGTAACCCCTTGACAATCATGAACAATTCATCTACTGTACTTAAAGAGCTTCAATCACTTCAGAAAACTTACAAAGTTCAAAACTTTAAGTTTACTTCTAGTCAACAGTCTCGTTATGACGAACTTCTAACACTTCGTCGAGCATTTATTGCTTACTGGAAAGAGAATGGTATGATTTGGACTGGCCCATCTAATGTGGGTAAGGCCAAAACTGAAGCCGCAGCTTGAACCAACCACAATAGTTTACCATGAAATTTGACCCGGAATTGAGTGAAACCTTCACTACAGAAGGTTCAACATTTGAATACAATCATGGTCGTGCAGAATATCTTGCAGAAGATATTCTTGACCAGTATGAAAGTCAAATGAAGACTATGGCCAAAGAGTATAAGAAGGCCAAGAAAAAGAGTAAAAAATATTATCTTGGGCGTAACATACTATCTCTTCATTCAGAGTGGAATGTTGATGACAATGATGAAACTTTGTATCTCATCTTTGATGATGAAGAGGAATGTTTCACTGATGTCAAAACTGATAACGAATACTACGCAAGTTCAGAAAATTAAAGTTACTCACCTCCAATTGACCACTATAGTGTAACACCGCTTCTTGATAATGACTAAACACCCACTGACTGACGAGATGTGCCTCGAACTCTCGGCGTTCACCCTTGACATAATGGCAGAAGATTGGGCTGAATGGCACAGAGAAGACATGCGTGCCGCTTACGACAAAGGTGGTAAAGACAGACTTGAACTGATAATTACATGGCTAGATGATGAGCTGCATCGCTACTTATACGTTTTTGACGGAGAAGCTGAGATTAATTATGACAGTCTTTTTAAAGACTTAAGAGAAGCTATGCGCCCACAACAACAACAGGAGGACAACTAATGACCTGGACTAACTACATTTTCAAACACCTCATTCCGGCCTGGTTTTATTCGTTTAAATGTAACTTTTATATGTGGAGTGATTTAATGGCCGGTGATTATGAAGGTTATGCTATATTGCCTGGTGATGATCCTTACACTGAGTGTTATGAGTGGTTTTGGGCATCTCTCAGTATGGATGAAACCTATCCTAAGGAGTTCTTGGATGAACTCCAAGAGATAGTAGACATGATTGATCAAAGCAAAATGACAAGAGAACAGCTCATCTAAGCAGTCAACCAACTGGAGGACAATTGAAGATTAAAGTTACTCACCTCCAAATGACCACCATAGTGTAACCACGCAATCAACTCATGATAATCACACAAACCAAAGCAGAGTTTCTAACTGAATCATTGCTCGAAGTTCTCAACAATAACTGGAAAGTATTGGCTGTTGAGAATGGACGTAACTTTCATTCTTATCTAACAATGGAAGTTGGTCGTAAGTACATCAAAGTGTGGCAATCAAAATGTTATGATGGTGTTGTCAGAGATGGTCGTAGTTGTTTTATGTTTGTAGATAAAGAGTCTGGTGCATGTTACAAACCAGCCAGTTGTAAGGCACCAGCCAAAGGCATTAGGTTTTGGATTGACCAGTTGTTGGAGTATCCTAATCTTTGTGATCAGTATGGCTCATTCCTTTATCGTCGCTGATGTTTATGTTCCGCTTCTTTTATTACATTGCCGTCGGGGCATTCTTTGTAACCATTATCAAACACTTTTCTTAATTATCATGGCACTTTCCGCAGTCACTGTATCACGTATTGCTGATGCACTCAAAGATGACATTATCGAACACATTTACGCAAACGAGAAATATAACGAGGTTATGCGTCATTGTGTTCAAGAAGCATTAGACGCCAAAATGGGTGAGATGGATGAGGATCTATATTTTGACCTTGGTATGTGTTTATTCGAGAGAATTGAACTGAAATAGAATTACTCACCTCCAAATGACCACTATAGTGTAACCACTGAATTATTATGAAAGAATCTAAGTTTCTAGTCTACGGTGAACATCATCGTGCTAATGGTTGGACAATGAGAGATTGTCTCGCCTACATTGCTTCTAGTAAAGAGGAAGCAATTGCAACTTGTAATCGAAATCAACCACAATTTGTAATCCAATCTGTTACTATAGAAGAATGAACACCACTGCAACTTATCAAATTGAAGTTACAACAGATGAAGGATATTTGGCATTTATCAAAGTGATGCCTACAAAACCAAAAACACATAAGGGTATTAAATCACAGAATGATAAGTTATCAAAATGGGTAGAAAAACAATACCCTAACTTCACTTCCTACGAAATTTCTCTTCTCAACTAATGAACTACAATCTCGGACAACTTCAAAAACTTGTCAACAACATGGTCAAGATTCAAGGTGAGAATGCACCTTGTGCGGCATGGATTTACACTGCCGAAGATTGTATGATTCGCGATGAAGATGATGAGCCAACTTATCCTTGCGAAGAATATCCTGAACTAGCTGAAAGAATCTTCAACGATGTTGGCAACACCGATTACATCTATCAGACAATTCAGGAATGTGTGGATGAAGTAACTGAAGAACAATATATGGCACTTCAACAAGAATTAGTCTAATACAGTATTACTCACCTCCAAATGTCCCCTATAGTGTAACCACGCAATCAATTCAAATGGAGTTTAGGATCATTGTTCCATCCGCTCGATATGAAGATGTAACCACAAATGATTTAGATCAAGCATGGCGTATTTGTTGTGATCTATCTGAAGAGTTTGGATATGCAGAAGTTAAACGTAATCTTTGTGGTCCAGAGCCAATTCTAGGTTCTTTCACTAATGGTAAAAGTGACAAAAACTAAAAAAGAGTTGGCGAAAGTCTACGCTAACTTCTACTCCATTGTCTTAATCCTCATCATTCTTTGACAAATGATCTACAACATTGCATCAGACATCAAGACCCACAAGATTGTGTGGATTGATTCAACAACACAGAAGGTAATGACTGCGGTTCAAGTATCAGCATCAACTCGCTAATCTATGGGCATTTGTAATACAATTTCTGTGGTGGTTACAGTATTACAATGTAAGGCCCATATGGCGGACGACAAAGTTACTCACCTCTAAATGACCACTATAGTGTAACCCGCCAATCATTATGACACTCACTGAAAGGAATCAACAACAATACGATCTCCGCCAGGAGATGTATCTAGCCCAACAAAAGGCAGAATTCTGTAAAGAACAGATTGCACGACTAAATATGGAATATCAAGCACAGTTTGAAACTCCTCTGTTTGAAGAAATGTTTGGCGGTTAATATGAAATTAGTTACTCTATTTCCACTGGTAATCCTCCTCTCCTTTCCTGGAGCATTACCAGTTCAGGCATATCCTGAAACTGAACAGATTCTAGACCTAATCGAGAGATTGGGTTCTGTTTGTGATAAAATACCACTAGATGAACCATTCAAATATGACAAATGCGTTGATGAACAATTAGAACAAAAATTGGGACGCAATTTGTTTGAACTAGAATCCACTCCTAACTAAATCAATTCTTCTTTTTTATTATGGCACAAATCACTTACACCTTCCGAGTTCCTTACACTGTACCGACAGAAGCTGGAACTCGTTATATGAATGTCGAAGCAATGTATAATGATGAGGCAATGAGACTTGTTGAAGGTATGATACCAAACTCAAGTGCAACTTGGCCAACAATTGTAAGAGAACAAAACAGTGATAATGATAGAAAAGGGTTCTTATCTTGGCTTTTCTAGAATTACTCACCTCCAAATGACCACTATAGTGTAACCACGCTTTTTGATTATGTTTGTTTCTGAAATGACCTTCGCCACTATGAACCCTGAATTCAATGGTGCATATCTTGCAGTCGCAGGTGGTGATATGTCAACATCGAAACTATTTGATGGTAAGGCTGAAATGTATGCTTGGATCAATGACATGATTGAGTATCAGGGCTATCCTTATGTTGAAACAACTGTTCTTGATAACAGTGGTGTTGTAGATGGTAAATTGATCAGTAAAGTTGCAACATATAGGTCATCAGAAGATTGTTATAAAGGTGGCATGATTGAGCCAGTATGTGGTGATTCAATCTACGCAACTTATCAGTGACAGAGTTACTCACCTCCAAATGACCCCTATAGTGTAACCACACAATCAACTCATGACTTCAACCTATCAGACCACAATGGAAGATACCACTTACAACGGCTGGACTAATTTCGAAACATGGAACGCAAGTCTTTGGATTGGTAATAATGAGTTTTTGTATAATACTGCAAAAGCTTGTGTCAAGTTCTGTACCGTTGATGATACCCCATATGATGCATTTGTTCGTTGTATGAATAACAGTGAAAGATTTGCTACAGGTGATGGAGTTAAGTGGAATGATCCTCTAATCAACTATGATGAGATGAATGAAATGATGAACGAACTCGCAGGAGATTGATTCTACAGAGTTACTCACCTCCAAATGTCCCCTATAGTGTAACCACGTTTCTAAATCATGTCTATCACCATCAAATACGATTTTTTCTCTGATCATTCACTTACTGCAGTAGCAGAAGTATGTGAGATTGCAAATGTAACACCACTATCTGTCACATTCAATTCTACAATGCATGACAATGTGGCAGTTGAGTTCAAGTCACATAGTGACGCAATCCTTTTCAGTGAGGTATATCTTGGATCAACAGATCCTTCTGATATTCGTGAGTATGTTGGTTCTGATACTCCTCTTGGAGAGGAAGTATATGGTGGTTAATAAAGTTAGTAACCTCTAAAGTGTTTCTATAGTATAAGGTTCAGACTTCTCTCTCCTACTTCTCTCCTTTTGGATTGTTTCTAGGTATTGTTTCTCTGAACTATTCTGAGTCTTTCATCAATGATCAAAACTAAAAAAGAATGGTCTAAAGTTTACGCTAAGTTCTATTCTATTGTTTTAATTCTAATTCTTCTTTGATATCATGCTTTATTCTGTCATCGGTGGATTTGACTCTGGAAATGAAGATTTTAAGTCAATGATGATTTTCAAAAATAAAGGATCCGCCATTGAATACTCAAAGTATCTTGAACATGAGGATGGTTATGATTATGCTTTAGTTGAACCTCATGAGATTAAGATTATAAAAAATCTTCATAAGGAACGAACATCTCATCGTATTGTAACTGTCAAGTAAAGTCTTATTTTCCATCAAACAAATGACTTATTCAAACCTCTCAAAAATCAAACCAAAGTTTCGTACTGAAGGTCAAATTACTGGTAATTGGGGAAAGAGTAAAGTGCGCACCAATGGTAACAGTGAATTAGGATTAACTACGAAAGAGAATATTAGTGTCACAAGAAAGAGTGATTATATCAATCGAATGTATGAGGTATTAGATACAACAACTGACCCTAAGATACAGAGGTTTGCATATAATGAGATACGGAACTATTTGATACAAACCAATCAGTGGTGACAGAATTACTCACCTCCAAATGTCTCCTATAGTGTAACCACGTCAATCACACATCATGAGAAAGATCGAAACTCAAATGAACACTGCCATTCACAACAACACTAATTGGCAGTCTGCTAATACATCAGTTGTGACTGAAGATTCTACTTCTAAAGTATATCTTCATGGTAATCACATCGCTACTGTAGGTGATGACTATGTTGAAATCTTTGATGGTGGTTATCGATCAAATACTACTAAATCAAGGCTCAATGCAATCATCAACGAGTTCTGCGATGCAGTTACTGATGGTATCTTTCAAAAGGATTACACCTGGTATGTAAAAGATAACAACATCACCAAAGAGTTCACTAACGGTTATATCTTCTCATGATTAAGTATATCCTAGGAGCTATAGTTGCTCCTACCATGATAATCACACCATGGTTATTTGTTCTCTATTGTTTCTATCTACAACTCACTGAAAATGACAACAACCAAACAGTTTGATAAAGGTGAATTCTACACTATTGAAGCCTTTTACTTTACAGAAGAAGATGGTATCATTTATGGAGAGGATCGCAATGAAGAGGTTGATACTTATTGGCATATCAAACTTGACATTAACCTGATGGATTATGTACTAGAACAATGTCAAACCAAACTCACTGAGCCATCGATTGTTGATGTCCTACCACGTAAATGGGCAGACTTCAATGATAAATATGAACTCGAAGATTGTGGCGATACATGTTATGGTATTGAACGTTATATCTGGACAGGTAAGAAGTTAGTTACAGAGGAAGAGTATACTGAACTGGTGACTGTATGAACTACGACATCTATCACCTACGCAATACACAGATGGATGATAAACTAACCTATCAACTAAGTGGTATCATAGCGGCTTATAAACCCCACTCACCTATACCAACTAAAGAGGAGTTAGAGTCAGATAACGAACCAATTACATCATCTAGAGGTACTCACACTTATGTAAGCTTGAAGTCTATCTGTCAACAACAAAACATAGAATATAACCCTAAAAAACACTTATAAATAGACTATTTTCATTAAAAACGTTTAATAAAGGCCTTTTTAAATGTATATTAGTGTTTTATAGTTCTCCACAATGGTTGTGGAATAGTAAGGTTAAATGTGTGAATAAGTGTTGTAATCTGTGGAAAAGGTGTTAATAAATGGTCGATGTTAAGTGTACCTAAGGCCGTATTCTATCAGGCCTTCCCAATAATGTCAACCCCCTCCCCCAAAATACTCTGAGACCCTCAAAGTTGACACCCCACAGAGTTACTCACCTCCAAATGACCCCTATAGTGTAACCACACAATCGCCACATGACTTCAGCCTTTATCACCTTTCCTTTCTTAACTAACTCCGACAGCATTCGTGAAACAATTATATTGAGAGGCAACAGCGCTGCTAAAATCTTCTCAACCCAAGAAGCAGCAGTTAATTATTGTAAATCTATGAACCTTCCTGAGTGTTCGCCAGAAGGAGTTCAATGGGATTGGGAGGAGTTAGGATTCCACGGTTAAGTAAACACTACTCACACACTCACTAAGTAACACCTACTCCAGCTATGAGCTCTACACAACAACTGCTACAGACCATTGACACTCTTAAGGCTCATGGTCACTACAAAGTAACAGTGACTGTGCTGCCCTCACAGATTAAGCGCAAACACAAATCAGCGCTTTGATTCACATGCTCACTCTATTTTTATGTGTTACATATACGCACTAAAAAATAGAGTAAAGGCCTATCTCTCTAAAAACCTTTTGTATACTATTGTCTGCTGATGTGTCTCTCCTATGTGTTACTTACTGGTTGTGCTTAGTTGATACTGACTCTTGACCCCGTAGGAGAGTTCAGTTGTAATAACTAAAGCGCCAATAAGTGAACTCGTGGAACACATAACAGTATTATTTAGTATCAACACTAATTAACACATAGTACAACCTATTAAAGTTACTCACCTCCAAATGACTCCTATAGTGTAACCGCACAATCAACATCATGAGAAAGATCGAAACCCAGATGATTCAAGCCATTCAACAGAACAAGTCTTGGAGCTCAGGTAACACTCAAGTGATCACTGAAGATAACATTTCAAAGGTATATCTCCACGGTAATCAAATTGCAACTATATTCGAAGATAGCATGACAATCTATGATGGCGGTTGGCAGTCTAATACAACTAAGTCACGATTGAACGCCTTATGTAATGAGTTCTGTGTGACTGGTGAGGGTGTATTCCAGAAGAATTATAAGTGGTTTGTAAGAAAGTTCGTTGGACAAATGGGGACTGAAAAAGTATTTAAGAACGAGGAGTTTGAATCAGGTTACATCTTCGCTTAAGTAACAGTCCGTAATGACTCTAAACTATCACTAACTCACACACCACTAAGTAACACTTTTATTATGACCAAATCTGTAATGATCTCACTGCTCCGTAAGGGTAACACTGGTTCACAGATTCTTGAAATTCTTGAGAGTATCTCCGAAGGCGCTAATGAACAACAAGTAGCACAAGTCGCTAATGAGCCAACACTTATGGAATTGGAGTTCTGATTACTAACTAAAGAAGTTCTCTAGAGGGCCATCATCAACTGGGCCCTAATGTCAACCCCCTTATAATTACTCACCTCCAAATGACCACTATAGTGTAACCACACAATCAACTCTTATGAACAACACTTTCACTGATACATTCGATTGGTTGAATGAGGGTAATGTCACAGTATTTGACTACCTAAATGATATCAACATCACTCCACTAAGTATCACTGAAGAGGAAGGAAATAACTTCCCAGGATATAAGATAACCTTTCAATCTTTCGATGATATTATGACATTTTGTCGGGGTTATTATGGAGACCATAGTGATGAAGAAATCAAAGAGATTTATGGTTGGTAAGTAACACATAGTCGTAGACAGAGTGTAACGATAGGGGGACACATTGTCCCTCTTTTTTTATATCGAGGGGTTGACATATTACAGTCCTTATGTTATAATTAGTGAGGAACAGTTAATGTTACGAAACGACAGTATATTGGGGTTTTCGATGTTATCGCCGATGCGGCGTAGCGGTTGCCCTTAAAGAAAATGCGTGCTCGATAGGCTACAACGACACTCGATCGGCCTTGTTATATTTTGCGAATAAAAAAATGCTAGTAGAAAAATTATATCCCACAGAGTTTCTTGGTTATTATGTCACTAAAACCGGCCGTGTATTTCGAGATGGTGTAAAAAAATCCGAGGAAAAATTTATGGAGATAAAACCATTTCTCCGAGGTGGTGTCGGAGTATCTAATAAGCAATATCCCTCTGTAAATATCTCGATAAAGAACTCCGAGGGTAAGACATTATATCAGAGGAAGGAGTATGTGCATAGGATGGTCGCTGAGGCCCTGGTAGATAACCCTCACAGGTATACAGAGGTAGACCACATAGATAGAGACAAGCTCAATAATTGTGTAGACAATCTGAGGTGGTGTGATAGGAATACCAATCTCAGAGATAAACCTAGAGACATTAACGGGAGGTATTGTAAGGTATGAGTAGTTCAGAAGTTTATCATATTTATCTAAAGGATAGTTGTATACTTCCGTGTTTAACGAAGGAGAAATTTACAACTAGTTGGGAGTGTCTCAATTTGATGGTAGGGTTGATGAAGACAGATTACGTGGTGGAAGACCTGTCGTATGAAGTAGTAAGACCACTACAATCAAATGAGGAACAATCCTATTGACAAGTTCTAAATATCGAAGTATAATGAAAGTTGAAATGGAGTGATTTCTAACTCATGGCTAAAGGATTTACAGTCAAGGCATCAACACCAAAGAAGAAAGAAGAAGGGCCTGCACCGTGGGACTATGATGCAATCAAAGAAAGAATGAGAGGAAAGGCAATTGTATTTTGTCTACCTGGAAGGGGATGTAGTTATGCATTCATGAAGAACTTTGTACAGTTATGTTTTGATCTTGTACAAAACCAGATGAGTATTCAGATTAGTCAGGATTACTCGTCTATGGTGAATTTCGCACGATGTAAGTGTCTCGGCGCCAATGTATTGAGAGGGCCTGACCAAATTCCATGGGATGGTAAGTTACAGTATGATTATCAGTTATGGATTGACTCTGATATTATTTTCAATACTGAGAAGTTCTGGCAATTATGTGATGTGGCATTAGATGCTGATGGGACGGAGAGGCCTATTAGTGCGGGGTGGTATTCAACTGAAGATGGACGGACTACCTCTGTTGCACACTGGCTTGAGGAAGATGATTTCCGTAATAATGGTGGAGTGATGAATCATGAGATGGTTGATGGTATTTCGAAGCGTAAGAAGCCATTTACTGTTGACTATACTGGTTTTGGATGGGTCTTAATTCAGAAGGGTGTCTTTGAGAATGAAGGTATGAAGTATCCATGGTTTGCTCCAAAGATGCAAGTCTTTGAAAGTGGTGCTGTTCAAGATATGTGTGGAGAGGATGTTTCGTTCTGTCTTGATGCAATTGAATCAGGATATGAGATTTGGTGTGATCCACGTATTCGTGTTGGTCATGAGAAAACCCGAGTTATCTAAACACTAATGGCAAATCAATTTAACGTTGATAGATCTGTAGAATTTGCTTCAAAGATGACACTTATCACTGAAACCAATAGTGATAAGTATTTGGAGCAATATCGACAGAGTTTAAAGAACCGAGAACAATTAGAATCACTGTACAATCAAGAGAGTAATTAAATTATGGCAAAACTTAGAAAGTCCCTATTGGGACAAACAATGATTGAATCTCAACCAAAGAAGACACGACAAGGTTGTGGTGCACATACCAAGTACGCTGCAAGTAGTCGTAATAACAAAAGGAAACGTTATCGTGGTCAAGGACGAGGATAGATATAAAATGACTGTTGAGGATGAGTGGTCATCTATTCATCCTCAAGATTTATGGGTATATAATAAGTTACAAGTGAGTCGGGTATTAGGATATGAGTGTGGACCAGCTGGTCTCGTCGTACCTAAACCCGACTTTTATATTGTTCGACCATGTATTAATTTCATGGGTATGGGTCGTCATGCTCGTATTGAACACTTAGACTATGATACTGAACATCTACATCCAGGTGAGTTTTGGTGTGAAGTATTTGAAGGAGAACATATATCAATTGATTATTACAAAGGACAACAGGAACTAACTGTAAAGGGTGTGAGAGACCCCCAGGACCCTCTGTACAAGTGGAAGAAGTGGTATAAGGTAGATAGAGTAATACCATTACCTAAACTCTTACAGAACTTAAATTATGATTGGATTAATTGTGAGTTTATAGATGGTAAGTTAATTGAGATACATCTTCGAGGTAATCCAGACTTTAGATATAATAATGATTCAGTCGTTCCGGTATGGGAAGGAGATAGTGTAAACACATACATAGAAGACAATGACTATCGTAGACTGGGGTTTATTATAGATGGATAAGAATTTTCTAAGAGAGATTAATAACGATCAGAAGACACCAAAGAATACCAAGAAGGTACGTGAGGATGGATTCTATGAAGCATCTGAAGTTGATTGGAAAGACTTTTGGGAGAATGAAACTACAGATAATAAGCAAACACTGATTGATTAAAACATTGGGTTTAGTGTAATAAATAACTCATAATTGTTGTAGAAAGATTACGTGCCTGTCCAAAGAGTCAGTCAAGGTTTTAAAGATGTGAGTGCATCATTCAAAGTCAACCCGTTAAATCTTGATTTAATTGTGTTGAGGAATGAGAATGCTATTGCACGATCCATTCGTAACTTAATTTTTACCATACCTGGTGAGAAACCATTTCAACCTAATGTTGGTTGTAATGTTACTAAACTATTATTTGAGAATTTAGATAGACTTACGGCTAGTTCAATTGAATCGGAAATTAGGAACACAGTTAATAACTTTGAACCGAGAGTCCGTTTGACAACTGTTATCGTCAATCCAAATTTTGATGATAATATCTTTGAGGTAACTCTTAAGTATGACATTGTAGGTATAGATCTTCCTAGACAACAATTATTATTTGCATTACAGCCCACTAGGTAAATGCCCTTAGTCAATTTTAGCAACTTAGATTTTGATCAGATAAAGACATCCATTAAGGATTATCTCCGTGCGAATTCAAACTTCACGGACTATGACTTTGAGGGTTCTAATCTATCAACTATTCTAGATACGTTAGCTTACAATACGTATATAACCTCATATAATGCCAATATGGTATCTAATGAGGTATTCATTGATAGTGCCACATTAAGAGAGAATGTGGTGTCTCTCGCACGTAACATAGGGTATGTTCCTCGTTCAAAGAAAGCTTCTGTTGCCAAAGTTTCTTTTACAGTAAACGTTTCAAACACCACAGCTGTAGCAGTGACACTTAAGGCTGGTGCTGTAATGGCATCTAGATCAGTTGGTGTGAATAGTACTAAGAACTTTATATTCTCAATTCCAAACGATATTACAGTTCCAGTTAACTCTTCTGGGTTTGCAGACTTCTATAATATCGATGTATACGAAGGAACATATATTACACAAACATTTACTGTTAATAGTAGTAACGTTAATCAGAAATTTGTACTACCTAACTCTGGTATTGACACTGATCTATTGTCTGTTGTCGTAAGAGATACTCAAGAATCAACTGTAACTAGAAAGTTCGAACTATTCAATAGTTTGTTTGATGTTACTGCATCGACTAGAGCATACTTTATTCAAGAGATTGGACAGGAGAGATACGAACTATTGTTTGGTGATGGAATATTTGGTGTCAAGTTAGATAATGATAATTTTGTTGAAGCAAGTTATATCATTACTAATGGAGAATCAGCAAACAATATTAACAAATTTGCATTTATAGGTAACTTAAAGTCTAGTTCTGGAGATACGATTAGTTCTGGAGTATCTATTGTAACCACAGAGATATCTTCTGGTGGTGGTAAACCAATTGAATCTATTGACTCTGTTAAGAAGTATGCTCCTCAAATCTATGCATCACAGAATAGAGCAGTAACTGCTGCTGATTATGAAGCATTGATTCCACAAATCTACCCTGAAGCTGAATCAGTTTCTGCCTTTGGTGGTGAGGATTTGACTCCACCTTCATTTGGTAAGGTATTTGTAAGTATCAAACCATATAACGGTGTCTTCTTATCGAGTGCAATCAAACAAAACTTACAACAACAGATCAGGAAATACTCTGTTGCTGGTATTTTATCTGAGATTGTCGATCTAAAGTATTTGTATATTGAACCAAACAGTAAGGTATACTACGATTCTAACCTTGCACCAACGGCATCATTCGTTCAAAACCTAGTTACAACCAATATCGTCAAGTATTCTGAATCATCTGATGTCAATAAGTTTGGTGGAAGATTTAAATATTCACAATTCCAAAAAGTAATTGATCAAAGTCATGAGTCTGTGATGTCAAACATCACAAACATTGATATCAGAAGAGATATTAATGCCCAACTGAATACTTTTGTAGAGTATGAATTGTGTTATGGTAATCGGTTCTATGTAAAAAACCACGGACATAGTGCAAACTTCAATGGAAATCTCGTTGGGTATAATATTAAATCATCCGGTTTTACTGTCAGTGGTATTAGTGGAACTGTATACCTCGGTGATAGTTCGGTTGGTAATTTGAGTAAGGGTACAGTATTCCTATTCAAACTAAATTCTTCATCAGAACCATATATTGTAAGACAGAATGTAGGTACAATTGATTATGTTAAGGGTGAGATTAAACTTAATCCCATTAATATTATATCAACACTAGTGAATAGAGGGACTCCTTTGGTCGAAGTTTCTGCAACTCCGTACTCAAATGACGTAATTGGTCTCCAGGATCTCTATCTACAATTGGATGTAAATAACACAGTAGTTAATGTTGTTACTGACAACATTTCTTCTGGAAATGACGTATCAGGAACCAACTATATTGTTTCTTCTAGTTACGGATCTAACACTCTAGTTAGGGGTAACCCCATATTCCAAGTCGAAACAAACTCAGGACCAACAACATCTTCTTCCACAAATGCAACCACATCTGTTGAAGGTGTATCTACTACAAGTAGAAGAACCAGTTCATCATCTTACTAATAAGAAGTCAGAATACAAATGACAGTAGATAGAGTTAAATTTCAAGAAATCGTTGAAAGTCAACTCCCTAGGTACGTTAGGGAAGACTTTCCTCTGTTAAGCGATTTTATAAAACAGTATTATATCTCTCAGGAAATTGAAAGTGGTCCTATTGATATTCTTAATAACATTGATCAGTACGTAAAAGTAGATCAATTATGTGATATTGTTGACTCTACTACACTTGTTGATTCATTAGATACTATTGATACTACTATTGTTGTAAATTCTACTGAAGGATTTTCAGATAACAATGGTATTATTCAAATTGATAATGAAATTATATACTATGGAACCAAAACTTCAACTACATTTGTAGATTGTTCTAGAGGTTTTAGTGGAGTTACAACATATATTACCTCTGGTGCACCAGATGAACTAACATTTTCTTCAACAATCGCAGATTCTCACACTACAGGTGCGACTGTTAAGAATTTAAATATACTTTTTCTTAAGCAATTCCTCACTAAACTTAAAAGACAGGTAACACCAGGGTTTACTGATAGGAACTTTTACACAGGATTGGATAAAAGAAACTTTATAATCAATTCTGACAGTTTTTATAAGTCAAAAGGTACTGAACAATCTTACGAAATACTCTTCCGAGCACTGTATGGGGAAGATGTTGAACTTATTCGTCCATCAAAGTTCCTTTTAACACCATCTAACGCCGATTACAAGGTCACTAAAGACTTTGTTGTAGAACAACTTCAGGGTGATCCGTTAAATTTAAAGAATCTTACGATATATCAAGACTTAACTAGTGCAAGAGGGTCTGTTACTAACGTTCAACAGATACCTTATGAGAACTTTCAGTACTATCAAATCAGTATTGACTCTGGTTTTGCGAGAGATAGTGATGTAAGTGGTTCTATCTACGGACAATTTAAACCAAATCCACTCACAAAAGTCCTAAATGACGTAAGTATTGGTTCAACTATCATTGATGTTGATTCTACAATTGGATTTCCCGAGACTGGTAGTCTTAGTGTACTGGATATTGACAACAATGAGTTATCTGTCGCATATAATGGTAAGACTTTAAACCAATTTTTCAATACAAGTGGTGTTAGTGGCAAAATTGTAAAGAAAACTAATATAACTTTAGACACATATTCGTATGCATACGTCGGTATTGACACTACTCAGCAGATAAGAGTCAGATTTACTGCTACAGTGAAGGATTTTATCCCCAATGAACTAAATTATTACTATAAACCACATGATACCATAGAACTGAAGTCTCTTGGTTACGAATCTCCCACCAAAAAGGCAAATAATTACGTATTAAACGTAAAAACTAACTGGGATGTCGTAGAATCTAGTGTTATTGACGCAGATGCCTTTGTTTATCAGTTTGAATTTGCAAAAGAGCACTTTTTTAGAGAAGGTTATACCGTAAGATATGAAAATTTAGACGGAACTTACTCTATTTTTGGCACAGTTTCCAGAGTTTTCTCTTCAACGGCCATTAGAGTGACTTTTTCGCAACAAATTAACCTGAAAGGTCAGTTTGTAATTGAAAATCAGACGTTGAAGGGTGCATCTCAGGCATATCCTTACCTGAATAATTATATTGCAAACGTTCAAAACACATATTCTAAGTATAATGACGATGTAATTATTGCATCTAACTCTATTGCAAAGTATGATGACATTGAAACTGATCCATACGACAAAAAAATAACTTTTAGTGCAAATTTAACTTCAACAGAAAATCTCACACTACCAGTTAATCCCACGTCAAGACCTGATCATGGTTTTTATACTGGTGATGCAGTATATTTTACCTCTGCAGGAAATGGTTTTGAGGGTATGCCATCAGCGTCTTACTTTGTTTTCAGAGTTGATGAGGAGACTATTAAACTTTCTAGAAGTAAGGCTGACTTGTCTAGAAAACTTTACATCACATTTAATGGTTCTGTAGTTAATGCATCTCTTGCATATCTTGATTTCTACGATAAAGAGATAGAACCTCAGGGTTTGTATAGACAAATTCTAAAACCAATTAATGACAATAAGTCTTATATCACTAGAGCTGGTTATACTGGCATATTCGTTAATGGTGTTGAACTATTAAACTACAAAGCACAAAGTAGTGTTTATTATGGAAAACTTAATAGTTTGTCCATGACAACTGGTGGTGGTGGGTATGACATCATCAATCCTCCAGTATTGTCAATTAAGGATGAAGTTGGTTATGGTGCTACTGGATTCTGTAACGTAAAGGGGTCACTCATAAGACTCGATGTTACAGATTCTGGTCTTGGTTATTATGAACCTCCCACAATCTCTATTAGTGGTGGTAATGGATCTGGGGCTAAGGCAGAACCAAGAATGGTTTCTATTAAACATGAAAATTCATTCTTTGCAGATTTCCCGAGTCAAGTTGATCTAATCAATAACACAATTATCTTCCCAAGTGATCATAAATTTTTGGATGGTGAAGAGATAATTTACGAACCAAGAGGAACAGAAGTCGTTTCTGGTCTTACAACAGGTGGTTCATACTATGTTAGAGTTACTGGTCAAAAAAGTATGAAACTTCATACTAATAAAGGTGATGCCTTTGTTGGTATTAATACAGTCAATATTACAAAGTATGGATCTGGTACACAATACTTTGTTGCATCAGATCTAAAACTGGTTGTATCTTCGGTTGTAGTGACTGATCCGGGACAAAACTACGAGAACAAGAGAAGAACAATTCCTGCTATAGGTGTCAACACAGTATCTGATCAGGTAGAGATTGCAAATCATGGATATGAATCAAAAGAAATTGTAAGATATACGAAACCAGATGTTGGAGATAGTATTCAGGGACTATCTGAAAATACTGATTATTATGTTGTCAAGGTTAATGATAATGCATTCTCGTTGACAAATGTTGGAATTGATTCAGTTGCAACAGATCATTATTATGATAATGGTATTATTATTAATTTCTCCAATGAAGGTTTGGGTTCTTTCAATTATCCACCGATTGTTGTAACCGTTGAAGGAGCTGCAGCATCTTATGATAAGACATTTGTTGAAAATTTCCAGGAACTATTCATAATTGAATCACCAATTGAAGAAAATATTACAACTCCCGTGTTTGTTCTTGCATGGACTGGTCCTGACGGTGGTCTAGCAGAAATTACACGTAATGGGACACAAACAGAAGAATTTTATGTTGAAGTAAATGAGGGTACTAACTGGTTGATTAGTGATAATCCGTTTATTGGTAACATTCTTCTTTATGATGCCAAACTTCAACCGATCTTTAGAGGTTCTATTGAGACTATTGATTTAACTTCAACTGGTGTTGGTTATGGTTCCTCAGATATTGTCGATTTCGTAAGACAACCAGAAGTTACATTTGAAGCTGGTGTTAATGCAAAATTGACGCCTATCATCAATAATGGTGAAATTGCAGAAGTTGTTATCAATACCCCAGGTAATGGTTATAATTCTCCACCAGATTTACAGATTGTAAGTGAAACTGGCAACTATGCGGTTCTGATTCCTATTATTGAAAATGGTTCTATCAAAAATATAATAGTATCGAAAGGTGGTGCTGGTTATGTTACAGGAAAGACTAGTGTTAATGTAATACCGTCTGGCGGTGGTGCTAGAGTAAATGCGAATATTCAGGCTTGGAATATAAACTTGTTTGAGAAAAACTTCAATAATATACTCGATGATGATGGTGTTATTGAAGAGAATCTTTCTAATAAATCACTAGAGTATTGTGCAACATATCTACCCAGACCTCTTCGTAGGACTTTGAATGTAGTTAATGGTTTTGATAAGGATAATGAACTGTATGGTACTTTTGACCTAAGTTTTGATCAACAGACTGGTGAAGAAATTAATAGTATTTACCACTCACCCATTGTTGGATGGGCTTATGATGGTAATCCGATTTATGGTCCATATGGATTTAAAAATATTGATGGTACCGGTGACATTTCTCGAATGGTATCTGGTTATAAATTGGCTAGAGTTCAAAAAGGTAGACCTTCTTATAATTCATTTCCAAATGGTTTCTTTGCCAATGACTATATCTTTACTGGAGATGGTGATTTAGATGTTCATAATGGAAGATTCTGTGTAACACCCGATTACCCAAATGGGGTATACGCATATTTCTGTACTATCTCTGAAGGAATTGACACTGATGGTCCATTCACTAATTACAGAAGACCAGTATTTCCATATGCGATTGGTGACACATATAAGTCAACACCCATTGCGTTTAACTTCTTAGCAAGATCTAACCAGACTGATTATGATATTGAAGGTAAGGGTTGGTTTAGAAATACCAAGTATTACTATACGAATGATGGACAGAGTGGATATGATTATATCTTTAACTCCAACACAGTAAGAAAGCAGACTATTGATGTTACTGCAACATCTGCAGGATCTGTTGATGACATTTCAATCTTTGATTCTGGTACTGATTACCGAGTCAATGATAGAGTGATATTTAATAATACTGGAACCAAAGGTAGTAATCTAAATATCAAGGTTTCTCAAGTTGGTGGTAAAAAAGTAAATAATGTGAGTCTTGCGACGACAGTCATCAATGATGTTGAATTTTATTCGAATAGTGTTTCTAGTCAATTCGTTGGTTTAACTTCAGCACCACACAATTTTCTTCCTGGCAATATTATTTTTATTGATGGTATTTCTGAGTCATACAAGAATTTGCAAGGTTCTTATAGTGTTGGTGTAAGTAGTGACAGATGGTACACATCTTTGGGTATTAATACAGGACCAGTAACTGGTATTGTGACTTATGTGTATGTTTCTGGTTCACTTGATGAATCTATCATTGCACCAGATGATATTTTAAGAATTGAATTTGAAAAACTTAAAGTTCTAAACATTGATAAAAAATCAAGTAGAATTAGAGTTTTGAGAGGTTACGATAATACTTTTGCTGTTACTCATAGTGCCGGTACATTAGTTAGAAATGATCCTAGAAAACTAGCATTTACTGCTACAGGTATTGTTACCACAAAACAACTTGTAACAAACAGACAACTTTATTTTGAACCAAACGAGGCAATAGGTCTTGGTACTCAAACTGTTGGTACAGCAACTACATTAGTTTTTGCTAATCCAGGTGTAGGTCAAACCCAGTTGAGAGTTGATCAACAACAAATCTATATCCCAGACCATAGATTGGGATTGAATACCCCTATAACCTATTATACTAATGGAGGAACATCAATTAGTGCATGGAGTGGTATTACTAGTTCTAATATATTCCAATTAGAGTCTACCAGAAATCTTTTTGCAGTTCCCATCAATAAGGACATACTTGGTATTGCAACTGTTCGTGTTGGTATTGATAGTATTTCTGGTGAATATGTTGGAGTTACTAGTGGAACCGGTGCACTTCTCTACTTCACAACATCTGCAGGTCTTGGTAGTTATCATAGTTTTAAAACTAATCTTCCGTCAGTATTGAGTGGTAGAGTTTCTAAAAATGTTGTTACTGTTTCTACTGCAAGTACTCATGGCATAAAACCTGGTGATAGAGTTGAGATTGATGTAAATCCAACTACAACTACAGAAATAACTGTCGTCTATGATGATTATAATAGGAGAATGGTATTTGATCCCGATACTATCGAACCTAGTGGAATCAACACTGCATTTAATACATTTACTGTACCCAACAATAAGTATCAAGTTGGTGACAAGATTATCTATAGTTCAGTAATACCTGATCCTAGTCTTTCCAACAAAGGTCTATATTATGTTTATGTCTTTAAGAATGATCAAATCAAATTGGTCGAGTATGCTTCAGAATTAGGAAAAGAGAACCCAACATTTGTCAATATTGGAACTGCACATACTACAACAATCTCTAGAATTAATCCTGCAATTAAGGTTCAAAAGAATCAGAATTTAAGATTCAATCTTTCTGATAACTCTCTGTCATTCACTAATGCTGGTGCAACATTTCCAGCATTTGATATGTTTATCTTAAGTGATTCATCATATACAAACAAATTCTGGATTTCGCAAAATTCCGATTCATTCGAAGTTACGAAATCTGGTATTATTGGTGTTGACACCAGTGCAAACCTGACTCTTAAGGTTACTGAGGACATTCCTACTAATTTGTGGTATAACTTTGAAGTTGATAATGTAGATATTAATCTTCCGGTGAAGACAAGAAAGTATACTGATACTTCAGTTTATAATAATAATCAAATTAATGTTGTTGGTAATAAATTTGATGGTGCTTACAGTGTTGTAGGTATAACATCTATGACTTTTGATTATAACATACCTTACAACAGAGATACTACGAATCTATACGATTCGACTAATGCAGTTATTAGTTACAATACAAACTCTTCTGGTACAGTTGGTCCGATTTCGAGATTAAGTATCCTGAATGGTGGTAGAGGTTACAGATCTCTTCCTGGATTTACCTCGGTAAGAAGTTTGACAGGTTCTGGTGCACTATTACAACCAACCAGTACTTCTATTGGTAATATCATATCAACAAAAGTTAACTATATTGGTTTTGGTTACCCTTCAGATACAACTCTCAATGCTGCTGGTAACTTACCTGAGATTTTGAGAATTGAACCTTTGGCTTCATTCGATTATATTGGTATTAGTTCTGCTGGTTTGAATTACTACGAGGTTCCTGAACTTGTCGTAGTTGATGGAGTATCAAAACTACAAATAACTGATGTAAAATTAGATTATGAGTTGGATGATACTGAAGTTACAATTATTCAGAACACAATTTCTTTGAATAATGTTACTCCATCGATTATTCCGATCAATAACTCGAATGGATTTAGTATTAGTTCTATTACTTACAATTCCGTATCAAAAATTGTAAGACTTTCTCTATCTAAACAGTTTAGTGACCCTCAGGAGTGGCCATTTAAAGTTGGTGAGACAGTAATTGTTGAAAATATTGCCATTGGTTTTAATACCACTGGAAAAGGTTATAATTCAGAGAATTATGAATATGCATTATTCAGTTTGACTGCGACTGACAGTAATTTAGGTGGTTCTGGTTCATATATCGAGTATGATCTTTCAGATTATCTTGGTGACGGAGAATTTCCAGGTCAAATAACATCTTTTGCGGCAGCAAAAGTAACACCAAAGACATATTTCCCAATTTTTGACATTAAACTCAAAATTTCCAATTTCTTTGATGGAGAAAAAGTAATAAATGATGATGCTGTAGGTATTGTAGAAAGATGGGATCCTGTTAGTGAGTATCTGTTTGTTTCTACTAATTCTGATTTCGAAGTCGGTAGTATTATTGAGTCTGAAACCTCTCAAATTAAGTCTAGAGTCAAATCTAAGATTGATTTTAACTCAACTATCAGTATTGGTGCAGGAACAACATTTATTGATGGTTGGCAATCCAACTCTGGTATGTTGAATGACAATCTTCAAGTCATTCCCAATAATGAGTACTACCAGAACTTCTCATATTCACTCAAGTCGAGAGTTCCTTACAAGACTTGGGATGACCCAGTAAGTTCCCTCAATCATACTGCTGGTTTTGATAAATTTGCAGATTTGGTTATCGATAACAATGCTGCTGGTATTGCATCAGCAAAAGAAGTAACTATCGATACAGTGGTTGATCTTATCGGTGAGGGTGATCTATATTGTTTCCCTGATTTTGACGGCGCAACAGAAACCACGATTGATGTCATTAATGGTAAGACTGTATCTGACCAAATTATATTCGAAAATCGAATTTTACTAGATTACTTTGAATCTAGAGGAAATAGAGTATTAGAACTGGATGATCTTAGTGGTCAATTTAATAGTAATCCAAGAGATACAAGATATTCTATTGTAGACTTCTTTGACAACAAATTCTACTTCAATAAGTTCTTTACCTTGGTTCAGGACAGTGAAGTTAGAAACAGAAAACAATCTAGTATTGTTTCTGTAGTACAAGATGGAACTAGAGGTTTTGTTAACCAATATGGTACTTTAGATACTGCAATGCCTTTGGGTTATTTTGATTACATTGGTGCAGGAACTAGTTCATGGGGTCTAACATTCTATCCAACTCTGTTCAAGTATAATAACTACGACATATCTTACTTCACCTTTAGTGGATTGAATGATGTAACTGGAATTGCGACTCAACAACTTGGTGATGTAGTTAGAATTTCTACTGCGAGTACTAATGTATCTGTTGGAACCACTACTAATCTGGTATCAATTTCTTCTACCTATAGATCTGCAAAACTTCTTATTCAAATGGAAGATGCAGAAAATAACTATTACGGTAATGAACTAAACATACTTCACGATGGAACAAATGTAACCACTCTTCAATATGGTGCAAATGACAACAAAGTTGGTCTTGCAGGTCTACCAAGTTCTGGATTTGGAACCTACAATGCATACATCTCTGGTGGATTAGTAAAAGTTGACATTATTCCAACTGTAGGGACTGCGGTTACTGCAAATGTGAGTATTGTTTCTATTGCAGACAATAGTGCTTCTGGAGTTTCTACATCAAATCTTGTAGTTACAAATCTATCATCCTATTCTAAATCTATTGTATCTTCAGGTTCTCCTGTTGAAAATATTGTTGCTTCTTACACATCTCCATTCAATTCTGAATACTTTATTGTATCAGTAGAAGATACTACAAACAATGAGTATGAGATGTTTGAGGTAAATGTCCTTGATAATGATGGGGTAAACAGAATCGTCAAATATGGTGATATTAGAACCTACGTAGGTCTTGGAACAGTTGGGGTTACGAATGATAGTACCGAAACTCATCTTGTATACACACCAAATCCAAATATCAATGTTCAAATAAGAGCGTTTGGTATTTCTCTTAAGAATTTCGACAATATTGTTGGTATTTCTTCGATTGATCTTAATAACAACATTCTATTCTCGGAATATGGTACTTACACAGGTACAGAATTCGATAAGAAAACTTCATTCAGATTGAAATCAAATAATCTGGACGTATTTGAGAGGAGTTTTGTAGGAAACAGTACTTCTGTAGTTAATACTACTACCAACCAAGTTACTTTAAAAGATCACTATTTTGTAACTGGTGAGAAGGTTACTTATAGTTACGAGAACTCTATTCTATCAACTGCAAATGCTATTGGGATTGGAACTACAAATATTGCCGGTGTATCTACCGACAAACTTCCATCTACTCTTTATATCGTCAAGTATAATGAAAAATCTGTAGGTTTTGCAAAAAGTGCAGCTGATGCATTGAACGTAGTTCCTACCGTACTTGATATTACTTCAATTGGTATCGGCACATTCCACAAAATTACAGCAACCAACCAAAATGCTAGAGCATTGTTGGCAGTTGATAATATGATTCAGTCACCGGTAACCGAAGTGAATATTGAAACAAGTTTGAGTGAAAATATCGTATTTGATGTAGACTTTGATGTTGCAGGAATTGCATCATTCAGGGCAAATGATTTACTTAAGATTGATGATGAAATTATGCTAGTCCAGAACACTGGAGTTTCTTCTGAGAATAGTCTCAGAGTTTTGAGAGCACAATTGGGAACAGAAGTTGCATCACATAATATAGGAACCTCAGTTAATCTACTTGGTGGCAACTATAATATTGTTGATAATACGGTCCACTTTGCTTCTGCCCCGTTTGGAGCAACTCCAATTGGAACAACTACAGCAGGTCCTGATAATGTAGATTGGGTTGGTGTTACCACATACTCAAGTTTCCAAGGTAGAACGTTTATGAGAAGTGGTATTCTCAATGATGATAGAGATACTTATAGTACAAACTACACCTTTGACAATATTCAAAGTGGATTTAATGGTCAGAGAAGGATCTTTACTTTGACTCAGAACGGTGAGAACTTAGTTGGATTTGCAACCAATCAGGCAATCATATTAAATTCAAACATTCTTCAAGAACCACTGGGTGGTCAGATAACATCTGGAGACTATAGTTTCCTTGAAGTTGCTGGTGTTACAAGTATCACATATCTTGGTGATAGTGTTTCATCTGAAGAAGATCCCAATAAAGCATCAATTCCTAGAGGAGGAACACTTATTTCTGTTGGTTCTACTCCAGGATTTGGTTTCCAACCATTAGTTGGTGCTGGTGCTTCAGTATTCGTCAACTCTGGTGGTACAATCAACTCGATTAGTATTGGTAATAGTGGTTCTGGTTATAGAACTGGTATTCAAACTAATGTAGGTGTTGGTATTATTACATCTTCTACTGGAGATGTAAAGGTTATTGGTATTGGTACTGCAAATATTGTTGATGGTTATGTAGATAGTATTGATCTTTATAATCTTGGCTCTAACCTCGACTCCAATAATCCACCTGTTGTTGTAATAGACAAACCTCTTGGTTATTCAAATATTCCTTTGGTCTACAGTTCTGATTCTGCACCTGGTGTTGGAACTGGTGCAAGAGTTGATATTGTTGTTGGACAAGGTTCTAGTGTTATCAATTTTGATATTGTAAGTGGTGGTTTTGGATATAATATTGGTGATAAACTCAATATTGCCATTGGTGGTACAACAGGTGTTAAGACTGACTCAAGTCTTCCATTCATTCCGTTTGAATTGAATGTCATTGATGTATATCGTGATACCTTCAACGGTTTTACTGTTGGTGAACTTGAAGCATTTGATAGTGTTAACGAACTGTTTGATGGTTTATCTACTAAATTCCCTCTTACGATTTCCCAACAACAGTTTGCGATAGAATCTAAGAAAGGTTCTAACATTAGCCTATCTCAAGCATTGATTATAACGATCAATGATGTCCTACAAGTTCCCGAAATTGCGTATACCTTCACTGGTGGTGGTTATGTAGAATTTGCAGAACCTCCGAAAAAAGGCGATACTTGCAAAATTATCTTTTATAAGGGTACTCCAGATGTTGATGTTGTCTTTGTCGATATTCTTGAGACCGTTAAAATTGGTGATACATTACAACTGAAGAACGATATTTCAAAAGGTCAAACTTTCGGTTTATATCAAGACCCAAGAGTAGTAACTGGTATTACTACACTCGATACTGCAACAACTCTTGCTTATAATGGTCCTGGTGTTACTACGAATACTGCTCTCGTAAGACCTGTTACTTGGTGTAAACAGACTGATGATATTACCATTAATGGTGATTTTGTAACTAAGGATAGAATTGACCAAGAACCTTATATTTACCCTGCAGCATATCTAACATCTTATGTTGGGTTTACCAGTGTATATGGTTATGTTGATAGTATTAGACCATTGTTTAATTCTAGTCGTGAAACAAATCTTCTGGATTATCAGGATAAGGTTGTAATTATTGATCAGGGAGCCATTGATGTTGCAACTGCTACTGCATCTACGGGTTCTGGTGGAATAATCACATCATTTACCGTAAGTAATGTTGGTGCCGGTTATTCTTATCTAACAACTCCTTCAGTATCAGTATCTTTGCCAGATGATATTAATGGAACCCGAGCAACAGGTATTGCATCAGTAACTGGTGATGGAGTGGTATCTATTTCTGTCTCTAATGCAGGAACAGGATACACTCAGGCACCTAGTGTTCTTATTCAACAACCTTCCGTTAGAAGAGAACAGATTGGTGTTACATCATACTTTGGTGACTATGGTAATATCGTTGGTTATGCACATTCTGGTATCAATACTGCGTTTATTGAACTTTATATCCCAGAAGATTCTTACATGAGAGATGACACTATTTCTGGTGTTGCTGTTACAGTCAGTAAATTGATTCCAGGTGACTTCTTCGTAGTTAATGATTCAAATGTAGGTATATTTACTGGCAATAACTTTGACGGAATTTATTATGTTAAGAACGCAGAAAATGTTACCAAGAATCTTTCAAGTATTGGTCTTGGTGTCACTGTTGTTAGAAGAATTGAATTTACAAGTCAAGGATATTCTTCTGGTTCTGGTACATTCGATAACTCACGTATTTTCGGTGAGTATACATGGGGTAAAGTACAGTTCATAAACAGAGTTCCTGCAACTGCGTTACAGTTCTTCCCTGAAGGTTATACTGGATTGTCGTCATCCCCTCTCGTACAGAGATTGGAACCTTTGAAATTCAATAATTATAATGTTTAGATAAATACAAACATAGAAAAGGATTCTGTATAAAAGATGGCATACCAAGGTATTAATACGGGTTCATCTCCCAATAGTGGAACAGGTGACTCACTTATTGAAGGTGCCGAAAAGATTAATAGTAACTTTGTTGAACTTTACAACGTAGTAGGTAATGGAACTACTACCTTTGTTGGGGTTGTAACTCAAATTACTGCAGGTACTAATGTAAGTATTAGTACCTCATATGGTTCTGTTCAAATATCTGCACCTACACCATCACAGATAACCACCACAAACTTGAATGTAAGTGGTGTCTCTACTCTCGGTGTTGTGACCAGTGCAACATATTATGGTGATGCATCCAATATCACTTCAGGTAAATGGAATCTTGGGGCAGATGGTAGTACCCACTATCAATTCACTGGTCCTGGTGGTTTAAATGCTACGGCTGATCCGGTAATATACCTTGCAAGAGGTCAATCATATGAGTTTGTAAATAACATGGGTGCACATCCATTTGAGATTCGTTCATCGAATGGTGGTTCTGCATTCTCGACAGGTGTTACCAATAATGCGGTTTCAAATGGAACACTTAGATTTGATGTCCCATTTGATGCACCAAACTCATTGTACTATCAATGCACTTCTCATGCGGGTATGGGTGGAACTGTTGTGATATATCCCGACCTGTTTACAGTCTAAATAAAAAAAAAGTCCGGTAAAAATGGCTGCGATAATTACAGATCAATTACGTATTCTGAATGCGAAGAATTTTGTGGATGATGTCCAGAATTCTTCTAATTCTTATTACGCATGGATTGGTTTACCAGACCCTGCGGACTTCCAAAGTGACTGGGATTCAAACCCCCCAGCACCTAAGGATAGTTTAGACCAATCTAATGATTATTGGGATACGATGTTGGCTCTTAAGAGAATCAACTCTACTGATGTAAGCCAGGTTGTTAGAAAAATCATATGGCAATCTGGAACCACATATGACATGTGGAGAAATGATATTACAAGGGACAACCCGTCTCTTCCTTCTAATTCATACGACATTTATGACTCAAATTTCTATGTAATGAATAGTGAGTATAAAGTTTATATTTGTCTGTTCAATAATGCAAATCCAGAGAATAGTTACAGAGGTGGTCCATCACTGGATGAGCCAAACTTCACTGACCTAGAGCCTAGAGAGGCTGGTAGTAGTGGTGATGGTTATATCTGGAAGTATCTTTATACCATCAAACCAAATCAAATTATCAAATTTGATTCTACAAGTTATATAGCAGTACCAACTGATTGGAATACTAATGCATCTTATGCTCCGGTAAAGGAGAATGCTACAAACAGTGGTCAAATCAAGATTGTAACGATTAGAAATCGTGGTGTTGGTATTGGAACTGCAAATGTTACTTACACCAGAGTACCTATTCTAGGTAATGGTAGAGGAGCAGAAGCCACGGTTGTTATTAACAATGACGCAAAGGTAGAATCTGTCACCGTTTCTAGGGGTGGTCATGGTTATACTTTTGGTACATTAGACCTGAAGAGTGGTGGTGTACCAAATGGAACAATTGCACCGATTTTTGATGTAATCATTCCTCCTCCCGGAGGTCATGGTGCTGATATTTACTCTGAACTGGGTGCATATAATGTTCTATCTTATGCAAGATTTGAAAATGATACTCAAAACCCTGACTTTATTACTGGAAACCAATTTGCCCGAGTAGGGATTGTAAAAAATCCAACAAACCACAGTTCTTCATCAAATCTTACCAAAGATAAAGCAAGTGCACTATATGCACTTAAATTGGTAGGTACTGGTTATAGTGAAGCAGTATTCACTGCAGACTCCTTCGTAACTCAAACTGTTGGTCTTGGCTCTACTGCGGTTGGAAAAGTTGTTTCTTATGACAATCAAACTGGTGTTCTAAAGTACTGGCAAGATAGAAGAACTGCTGGTTTTAATACTGATGGAACAAAAAACACTGTTCCAGTCTATGGATTTAATCAATTAGAATTTACTGCGTCTCCAACCAATGGTGGTAGTATCAGTATTATTCCTACTTCAGGTAATACATTAAATATTGATACCGACTTTACTGGCGTTTCTACGGCAATAAATAGTAGGACATACTACTTGGGTCAGGAATTCACGAAAGGAGTATCGAACCCAGAATCACAAAAATATTCTGGCGATATCATCTATGTTGATAATAGACCTTCTGTTACCCGATCCTCTTCTCAGAAAGAAGATGTTAAAGTTATCTTGCAATTCTAAGAGATATGCCACAGGAAACTAATCTAAACGTCGCTCCTTATTTTGACGACTTTGATCCTAAACAAAATTATTATAAGATTCTTTTTAAACCTGGCTATCCAGTTCAGGCCAGAGAACTAACTGGTCTGCAGTCAATTCTTCAGAATCAAGTTGAAGATATGGGTAACCATTTCTTCAAAGAAGGTGCTAAGGTTATTCCTGGTGACTTGACTTATGTCAAAAACTTTTATGGGATTCAGATTGAACCCGAGTTTCTTGGTATACCCGTAAGCATATATCTCGATCAATTAGTTGGGACGATTATTAGTGGTCAATCGTCAAATGTAACTGCACGTGTTGTAACTTATATCAGTGAAGGTGAATCGGATAGAGGAACTTATACACTATATGTTAACTACGAAAACTCATCTTCCTCAGAAGATGTAAGTACTTTTATTAGTGGAGAAGTTTTAACCACAAGTACAAATATTAATTACGCATCGACTTTCATTGCATCTGGTGAAGGATTTTGTTCTACAATTCCTCAAAATGCTCCTGTTATCGGTTCGTCTTTCAACCTTTCACAAGGAATTTATTTCCTGAGAGGTTATTTTGTTGATGTTGCAACTCAAACTCTAATTCTTGACCAGTATAGCAATACTCCATCTTACCGAGTTGGTCTTGATATTATTGAAGAAGTTATTTCTTCTGATGTTGATCCATCGTTGAATGATAATGCACAAGGATTTAATAATTATACGGCACCAGGTGCAGATAGACTCAAGATAACCCCAGTATTAGCTAAAAAACCTCTCAATAATTTTGACGAAAGTAACTTTGTTCAACTTTCAGAAGTTAGTAATGGTATTCTGAGAACAATCAATAGAGATACTGAATATAACTTTATAGGTGACGAGTTTGCAAAAAGAACTTTTGACGAATCTGGTCATTATTATGTAAAAGAATTTGTTACTACTGTAAAAAACAGTCTGAACAATGAGGAAGGAAATAGAGGAATATACAATCCGGGACAAATCACTCAGTCTGGAAATACCCCTGACGATAATATCGGAGTCTATAAGATTTCTCCTGGTAAGGCATATGTCAGGGGTTACGAAGTAGAAACTATTATACCTTCATTAATTGACTTTGTAAAACCAAGAGCAACTAAGCAATTAAAAAATCAAGGTCTAAACTTTGGTTTTGGACCGACCATAGCACTCAACAGAGTCTATGGATCTCCATCTATTGGTATCAATACCACAAATACTTTGAGTCTTAGAAGTCGAAGAGTTGGTTCAAATCAAGAAACTGCACCAGGTAAAGAAATTGGTATTGCAAGAATTTACGACTTTGCACTTGAGTCTGGTTCTTATGACACAAATTTCCCTGACTTGAATATCTGGGATCTTTCACTCTTCGATGTTCAAACATATACAGACATTACTGTTAACGAACCAGTAACACTTAACACCTCCGCATATATTAAAGGAGAATCAAGTGGTGCAACAGGTTTCCTTAAGTATTCTGTAAGTGCAGGAACTGCAATCACTGCATATAGTGTTGAGGGTGATTTCTTCAAAGGTGAGAGACTCCTATTCAATGGAACACTTGATGATGCAAGATTCGTTACTGAGTCAACTAATTTCTCACTCTCAGATACTAAGTCAGTATTTGGTATTGTAGGAACTGGCAACACATTTACTGCAGATATTATTCAAACTCCGGTTTATGATATTGGTAACGCAACTTGTTCACCTCAGATTGCAAATTCTTCAAGAATTTCAATTCCAGTAGATCCCGGTTTCTCTTTCGTTGGTATTGTCACTGTCGGTAACCTTGTAAGGTTCTCTAGAACTAATCTTGATACTGCAACATTTGCAAGAGTAACAGGAGTTGGTAGAACCAATATTACAGTTAGTGGTGTAACAACAGTTACGGGTATCTGTGATGGTGGTCTTCCTTCAGGAACTGAAACAGTTTCAAATGTACAAATAATCAGTACCAGAGCTCAACGTAATACTGGTTCTGGTAATATTACTGATAATGAATCACTATACAGTGCATTCCCAAAAACTAATGTTGCATCTGTAGATCTGATTGATTCTGAGATTGTTATTAGAAGACAGTATAATACAAATATTACGACTAACTCTACTCCTGTAATTAATGCGGGAGATAATGAGTCATTCTTACCTTTCGATGAGGAAAGATATACTCTAATCAGATCAAATGGTCAGACTGAAGTACTTACTGAAGATAGGTTTGTATTTACCAATTCTTTCAAGTCTGTTCAAATTACTGGTCTAGGTGCTGATGATGTTAACACCAAACTCATAACTACGATTCAGAAGAATAACGTCACATCTAAAACTAAACTGAATTCTGTTTCTAATAGTATTATTATTGACAAGTCAAGTTCATCTGCTTCTGGTATTGGTTCTACAACTCTACAAGATGGACTAGTTTCTGGAAATTACCCCTTTGGTACAAGAGTACAAGACGAAGTTATTTGTTTGAATACTCCCGATGTAACTAAAATTTATGGTGTATTCCAATCTGAGGATGTAGGAGAACCTACTGCACCATATATGACACTATCTCAGATAGATGGTGTTAGTGGGACAACTAACGATTTGATTGTTGGTGAGACACTCTCTGGTCAAACTAGTGGTGCCAAGGCAATATACGTTGAGAAGTTTACAGATACTAAAGTATATTTCATCTACTTGAATAGTTCAACTTTCCAAAACGGTGAAGTTGTATCTGGAAGTCTATCATCAACTAATGGTCTTGTCAGTAGTGCAAAACTCGGTTCCAAAAATATCACCAGAGATTTCAAGTTCTCTAATGGACAGAAAGGTGGATATTACGACTACTCAAGAATTATTAGAAAAGGTTCTGCAGGGATCCCATCCAGACAACTGAAAGTTTATTATCAGACTGCAAATTATGATCCTGCTGACCAGGGTGATATTACCACGGCAAATTCTTACAATAATTTTGATTATGCAAAACTATCTACTGTAAATGGACATAGAAATTCTGATATCATTGATGCAAGACCTAGGGTAAGTGATTATACTGTTGTTGCTGGTTCAAGGTCACCACTAGAATTTGATGGTAGAAATTTTGCAGACGGTGTTGATGGTAATCAACATAGCTCTAAGCACATTATTGCTTCCGATGAAGTAATGACTCTTGGTTATGAGTACTATCTTCCAAGAGCAGATAGAATTTACATTGATAAGACAGGTTCTATAAGTGTAATTCAAGGTACTCCTCAGGATCAACCCAGACTTCCTGATAGTATCAGTGGAGCAATGAATATTGCTAATGTATTCTTACCTGCATACCTATACAAGACATCTGATGCAAAAATTAACTTTGTAGAGCACAAGAGATATCAGATGACTGATATTGCTAAACTCGAACAAAGAATTAAAAATCTTGAGTATTATACTTCATTGAGTCAAATTGAGACAAATACTCTTAATTTGTTTGTAGAAGATGCAAACGGTAATAATAAGTTCAAGTCTGGTATTTTTGTAGATAACTTCTCTTCTCTTGAACCCCAAGATTCTACAATCGGTATTAAGAATAGTGTCGATACTAGAAAAGGTATCCTGAGACCTTCTCACTACACTACTGCGCTTAATCTTCAACTAGGAACAACTGCAATTCCAGGAATTGGTGCAACTTCTGATGCCAACCAAGACTCACAATTTGCCGATATTGTTGGTAACAATATCAAACAAACAGGAAGAACTATTACTCTTGACTATACCGATCAATCTTGGTTGACACAACCATATGCAACAAGAATTGAAAGTGTCACTCCTTTCCTGATTCAGTTCTGGCAAGGTACAGTCAAATTGACACCAGATGTTGATGTTTGGATTGATGTCAATAGACTTGAAATCAATAACGTAATGATGGAGGGTTCGTTCCAAGGTATTGCAGAATCTCTTGGTGCAGAAGTAACAACCAATGCAGATGGTTCAAGAACTGGTGTAAGTCCTGTTCTGTGGAATTCGTGGGAAACTGTTGGTGTCAACTTGGATATGTCATTGTCAAATGACCAACAATTCCTTCAAGGTGCATCTGATGTAGTATCAAATGGTCTTGTAGATAATCTTCTTCGTGGAAGAGATGTTGGTGTCGATCAAATTGTTGATGCAAGTGATGCAATTGTCAATAACATTTCTGCAAGTGGTGGAATTACACTGGATCAACAAAGATCTGGAACACAATCAACAGTCAATGAAGTAATTGAGACCGAATCTCTTGGAGATAGAGTTGTAAGAAGAGATATCATTCACTTTATGAGATCTCGTAACATTGATGTTACTGGAACAAAATTCAGACCACTTACAAGACTTTATTCATTCTTTGATCAAGTAGATGTCAACAAATTTGTTGTACCTAAGTTGATTGAAATTGAAATGATTCATGGGGCATTCTCTATTGGTGAGACAGTCTTTGGTAGATTGAATAATGGTGGTTCTCAACGAAACAATTCGAGTTCTGTTCCAAGTATAGACTTTAGAGTTGCAGTATCTAACCATAAGTATGGCCCATACAACAATCCAACAGACACTTATGCAGAAAGTCCATATGATAGAAATATTTTTGTCAATTCTGTCTATTCAGAATCTTCTAGTACTGTAAACATTGATACATTCAGTCTTTCGTCTGAAGATTTCCCACAGTTTAATGGATACATCTCAAGTGGGATGATTTTGACTGGTAGGACTAGTGGTGCTCAGGCAAAAGTTACTAATGTAAGACTCATTAGTGATAAGAATGGTACTTTACAGGCATCATTCAGAGTACCTGATGGTGCGAACAATGCCAACCCAACGTTTGAAACTGGTAGATCAAGATTTAGACTTACCAGTAGTAAAATTAATAGTCAAATTGAAGGTGCCACCTCAACTGCGGGTGAAGGAACATTCTATTCACAGGGTGATGTAGACACAACTCAAGAAGCAACACTCTCTTTGAGAAATGCTAGAGTTCAAACTCAGGACTTTAGTCAACAAAGAAATATTGGTGATAGTTTTGAAACTAATACTATTGCGGTTGAAAGTGGATTTGATGTTGTAACCACAATCGAACAAGATATCACAAATATCCAGCAAGATTTTATTACTAACGTCACTAACGTAACAAATGTAACTAATAATAATATTACTAATGTTGTACGACCACGACCAACACCACCACCTCGTCCTCGGCCGCAGGGAGGAGACCCTCTCGCACAAACATTCCGAGTTGATGATGAGACTGGAATCTTTGTTACTAAGATCAATGTATTCTTCCAAGCAAAAGATGCAACCGTTCCCGCAACTTTCCAGTTGAGAGAATGTAAACTTGGAACACCTACAGAAACAGTTCTTCCTTTCTCTGAAGTTGATATCAATCCTGCGGATGTAACACTCAGTGACGATGGTTCTGTTCCATATACCATTACATTGGATTCTCCAGTGTATCTAAATGGTGGAACCGAATATGCTATGGTTCTGTTGTCACATTCCGTTGAGTGGAAAGTATGGATTAGTAGACTGGGTGAGGCTGATGTAAGAACTATAGATCAAGAGGCTGGTCAGATTCTTGTAACAGAACAACCACTCCTTGGTTCTTTGTTTAAATCTCAAAATGCTTCAGTATGGACTCCAAGTCAGTATGAAGATCTTAAGTTTGAGATGTTTAGATCCTCGTTCAGACCATCTGGTAACGTACAATTCTTTAATCCAAATCTACCATCTTCTCTTTCACAGATCGATCCAACTGGTCTTTCTATGAATTCTAGAGAGATTAGAGTTGGTCTTGGTACTACTGTTCAAGATAGTGATTTGGTATTGGGTAACACTGTCAAACAACTCAATATTGGTGCAACAGGAACACTAGTTGCCTTTGCTGGATCTGCAACATCAAATCTTTCTATTACTAATAGTGGTAGTGGATATGTACCTGCAAGTGGTAGTCAATCTTATACTGGAGTTGCCCTAACATCAATTACTGGTAAAGGACTAGATGCTACTGCAAATATTACCATTACTAACGGTTCTGCTACAGCAGCAACTATAAACAATGGTGGTGTTGGTTACGTAGTCGGTGATGTTCTGACACCTGTCAATCTAGGTGGTGTCAATCTTGGTTCTGGGATGCAACTTTCTGTTGAATCTATTCTTGGAAATAACACTCTTGTATTGGAAAATGTTCAGGGTAACTTTGTTTCCAATTCTAGTTATCCATTATATTTTGATAATAATAGTGGTATTACAACAGAACTCAACAGCACTGTAGGTGGAGATGTAATTCCCCTATCACCCATAACTACGGTTACTAATGGTGACTACATCAAAGTATTCCAAAGAAATCACGGTCTATATTCTAATGTAGATAGACTCAATATTGATGGAGTATCGAGTGATGGGGCACCAACTACTTTGACTCAAGAATATCCATTCAATTCTACATCATTCATCATTCTTGAGGGCGTTATAACTGATTTCGCAACATTTGAGAATATTGGAGTTGGTGCTACTAACCCTGGATATATCAAGGTTGGAGAAGAAATTATTAGTTACACTGGAACTAATGGTAGAACATTGACCGGTATTGTAAGAGGAGTTGATAATACAACAATAGCAACTCACGATTTGGGTGAAATCGTTACTAAGTACGAACTGAATGGTGTTTCGTTGAGAAGAATTAATAGACAACACCTACTATCAAATGTTAATGCAAGTGATTTGGTAGAAGCTCCGATTGGATTGGATTACTACTACATTAAAGTTCAAATGAATATTGGTGGTGTCAATAGAGCACCTGGTAATGCAGATGGTTTCCCACCACTATACTTCAATGAAAGAACTGTCGGTGGTGGTCCAAATGTAACAGGTACTTACAACCTACCATTCTCATTGATTACACCCAAGGTAACCACAATTACACCAACTGCGACTAATCTTATTACTCAGGTAAGAACAATTTCTGCATCAAGTATTTCTGGAAATCAACAGTCATACCTTGATGAGGGTTATGAGCAGGTCAATTTGTTTAGTAAAAATTACTTTGATTCTCAAAGAATGATTCCATCACCACTCAATGAGTCTCTATATTTGAATAGTGACCAATTCCCTGGTCAAAAGTCATTCTCTATGTTGTTCAGTATGTTTACTACTGATGAAAGATTGAGTCCTGCAATTGACTTGGATAACGCATCTGTAGTCTTTACTTCAAATAGAATAGATAGACCTGTTACTAATTATGCATCTGACTTTAGAGTCAATGGCACTGAGAACGATCCAAATTCGTTTGTATATGTTTCCAAGAATATTATTCTTGAAAATCCTGCAACATCTCTCCAAGTCATATTGGATGCATACATTTCTAATAACAATGATATTAGATTGTTCTATGCATTGAATCAAGATACTAAACCAGAAGAGACTGTTTTTGTACCATTCCCTGGATATTCAAATATCGCGAGTAACGGTTCTATTATTGATATCTCAAACAATAATGGTACATCTGATGTAAGAGTACCCTCTATTGATTCCTATCAACCAGAACCGTCTGTGAACCTCTACAAGGAGTATAAATTCACAATTGATGAGTTGATACCATTTACATCTTTCCGTATCAAGATCGTTGGTACATCGATCGATCAGTCCAATGCTCCACTGATAAGAAACCTTCGTGCAATTTCGTTCGCTTGATATGAAACATTTAATACCAGTAGAAGGAATGGATGGTTATTTTAGAGACTCCTCAACCGGGGCCATTGTCAACAAAAATAACCTTGAGTTCCAAGCCTATGTGAAGAATAGGGAAAAAATGAATGAAGAGAGAGAAAGACTTAATTCTCTCCAAACAGAAGTTTCATCTCTAAAGGATGATATGAGTGATATTAAGAGTTTACTTTCAAACATTACATCGATGTTGAAACCGAACTATAAATAGTCAATATAGAAGTTCTTATATAAATGGCTCAGCCTACCACCAGACAAGAATTCACTGATTATGTTTTGAGACAACTTGGTGCTCCTATTTTGGAGGTCAATGTTGCTGACGAACAGGTTCAGGATTTGATTGATGATGCCATTCAATATTTTAACGAGAGACACTTTGATGGTGTTACACAGGTATACTTAAAGTATCAGGTAACTCAAGAAGATATTAATAGAGGTAGAGCAAGACCACCTGGTGCTCCTCAAAATCAGAATGGGACTGTTGGTATGGCATCAACATCCGCTACCGCAAGTATTGTAGGGACTGCCACTACATTTACATACTATCATAATAGCAATTATATACAAATTCCACCTTCAATTATTGGAGTGAATAAAGCATTCCAGTTTGGTGGTGGAATGGGGCAAGGTATGTTCAATGTCAGATATCAAATGATGTTGAATGACTTTATTGGTCTTAATGGATGGGGTGCATCTGGATATGATTTGACATCGTATTCGATGACGATGAGTTATTTGGAGACAGTTAACTTTATTCTGAATACTCACAAACAGATTAGATTTAATCAGAGAACTGATAGGTTGTATTTGGATATTGACTGGAGTGAGTTGCAGGTTGGTGAGTTTCTTGTTATTGATTGTTGGGCTGCAAATGATCCCAACGAGTATTCAAGAATTTGGAACGATTCGTTCCTGAAACCATATGTAACTGCTCTTGTTAAAAAGCAGTGGGGTCAGAATTTGATTAAGTTCCAGGGTGTGAAACTTCCAGGTGGTATTGAATTTAATGGGAGACAAATATATGAAGACGGTCAAGCAGATCTTGATAAGATCCAAGAAAAGATGATGAGTACATATGAACTTCCACCTTTAGATCTTATTGGCTAATACATTATGCTCAACCCATTTTTCCTGAACGGTAGTCAAACTGAGCAGAGTCTAGTCCAGAGTCTTATCAACGAACAGTTGAGGATGTATGGAATAGAAGTTTATTACTTACCCAGAAGGTATGTTACAACTAATACTGTTATCAAAGAAGTTATTCAATCTGACTTCACTAACGCATATCCTATTGAAGCGTATGTGGATAACTATGAGGGATATACTGGTCAGGGAAGTATTCTCTCGAAGTTTGGTATTGAAAATAGAGATGACTTACAACTCGTCATTTCAAAAGAACGATATGAGAATTATATTACACCACTGATTAAAGATGTTCCAGATATTGAACTTTCGACACGACCAAAAGAGGGTGACTTAATATACTTCCCTCTTGGGGATAGGTTATTTGAAATTAAGTTTGTAGAACATGAACAACCTTTCTATCAACTCAAGAAGACATATGTCTATGAGTTAAGATGTGAACTCTTCCGTTATGAAGATGAAGTTATTGATACTGGTATTGAAGATATTGATGATGAGATTGCACAGATTGGTTATATTCAGACACTGGCACTAATTGGTGCTGGTAGGTCTGCAACAGCAACCGCACAGGTATGTCCCGAAGGTGCAGTTAGTCAGGTAACCATTACCAATATGGGTAAAGATTATGTGACACAACCTCAGGTCGGTTTCTCTTCAGCACCTCCAGGAGGAATTACTGCCACAGGTATTGCATCACTATCTTATGACTATCCAAATTGCAATGGTGTAGGTGGTAGAATTTCCGCCATTCATATGACAGATGCTGGTTGTGGATATGTAGTCCCCCCTTGGGTATCAATAACTGGTGATACTGGTGTTGGTGCAGCTGCTACTACTGGTATTTCTACAGACGGTTCTGTTCGTAAAATTACAGTTACCGATGGTGGTTCTGGATATATTAAACCGCCCAAGGTTTCTATTGGTTTAACTGCAGGAACTTATCCACTATTCAGTGATAATAATTACTATTGGGATGATTCTACCAGTACATTTGACTCATTATACCCATCACCATCTAGATATGCTGTGGGTCTTGCGACAATTAGTGCGGGTATTGTTACTGCAATTTATATTATAGATGGTGGTTCTGGATATGATACCGACCCGGTTGTAATTATTGATCCACCGTTTGTTGATAACCCCAACATTAGTGTCGGTGGAATGTTTGTGTTCAATGAAATTGTAACTGGTTCTGTATCTGGAACAACTGCAAGAGTTAAGGAATGGAATGGTATTACAAACATTATTGAAATCAGTATTGTAAGCGGTAGTTTTGTTCCACAAGAATATCTAACCGGTAGTACATCTGGAGCCAGGTATGTAATTGGTTCTGTAAATACTGACGATTTAGTAACTCCTTTTGCAGATAATGATACCATTGAATCAGAAGCAAAAACAATTTTGGATTTCTCAACATCCAATCCATTTGGTATGCCCTGATAAATAGAAGTATATGTCTTCAAAGTAATGTTTGAGTATTTTTACAATGAGATCTTTAGATCTGTAATTATTGGATTTGGTTCATTATTCAATGGAATCGAAATTCACCATAAGGACGAAAATGATTCTACTTTTAGTGTCATCAAAGTTCCTCTTGCTTACGGACCTACTCAAAAATTTCTTGCAAGACTAAAACAGAACCCGGATTTGAATGCACCGGTTCAAATGACACTTCCGAGGATGTCATTTGAGTTTACGAATCTTGCATATGATTCTTCGAGAAAATCAACTCAAACACAGACTGTAGTTTATACAAATCCTGACGGAACAGAGACGAAGAAAGGATATCTTCCCGTTCCATATAACATGACAATCACTCTTTCAATTTACACAAAATTGAACGATGATATGCTTCAAATTATCGAACAGATTGTTCCATACTTTCAACCAGGTTATACACTCCCCATCAAGTTCTTGGGAAATCTGAATGAAGTAATCAATGTTCCAGTTCAACTGGACAACATTGATATGAGTGATGATTATGAGGGTAATTTTGATACAAGAAGAGCACTAATTTATACTATAACATTTACTGCAAAGACTTATGTCTTTGGTCCTCTCAAAGATGTTTCTTCCGATATCATCAAGAAGGTTACTGTTGGATATGTTGCTGGTTCTACCAGTGGAAATTCTTATCAGAGAGATGTTACTTATCAAGTTACACCAAGAGCAGTCAAAGATTATGATGGTGTGGTTGCAACTCTTCTTGCAGAGAATGTTGATATGGTAGAAACTGTAATCGATGTCGATGATGGAACTAAAATTCCAGAGAAATCTTATATTTACATCGGTCAAGAAGAGATGTATGTAGAGAATGTGACAGGTAATAGGTTATCAGTTAAGAGAGCTCAAGATAAGTCACCACTACAAAATCATTTACTTGGGGAAAAGGTATATACGATAACCCAAGCAGATAATGCACAAATCGAAGTTGGTGACAATTTCGGTTTTGATGGAAATCTTTTCTGAGGTAAATCATGGATAAGTATGAAAAACTCAATGAAACTTTTGATATTGAACCAATAGAAGTAATACCGGAAAAGAATGCTATCGAAAAAAAGATAGAACACTATAAAAATTCTAAAGAAGATATTCGTAAAGACTACGAATATACCAGAGGTAATTTGTATTCGATTATCGAAAAAGGACAAGAAGCAATTAATGGTATTCTTGAACTTGCACAAGAAAGTGAGATGCCTCGTGCATATGAAGTTGCGGGACAATTGATTAAGAGTGTTTCTGATGCAACTGATAAATTGATGGACCTTCAGAAAAAACTGAAGGATGTTAATAAGGAAGAGGAATCGAAAGGACCAACTACTGTCAATAATGCACTTTTTGTAGGTTCAACAGCAGACCTTCAAAAGATGTTAAAGAATGCTGGTAAAGACATAAATACCTAAAAAGATTGAAATGGCTGTCGAATCTATTAATATACAAATTGATAAGGGAACAGATTTTTCACAAAATTTTGTGATGAAGAACCCTGACCAGACCATTATCGATTTGACTGGATATACAGGGGTATCTAAAGTAAGAAAGTATCCTGAAGATTCTAGTAACGTTCAAAGTTTTGCTGTAGGTATTGCATCAACTACTGGAACAATTACGTTATCAATGGATACTACAGTTACATCGAATTTGACAGTAGGTAGAAACTACTATGACATCCTTGTAACATCAGGTTCTAGTGTAGTTTCTAAGGTATTTGAGGGTTCTGTTATGGTAAATGCTACTATATCTGTTACATAGTAATAAATAATAAAACAGAACTCTTTCTATTGATATGCAGGAAGGTAATTTACATAAGTGGTTTAAGGGATCCAAGTCTAAAGACGGTAAGTCTGGTTGGGTCAATGTGGTCACTGGTGGTACATGTGCTAGTGATAAACCAGGTGAAGGAACACCCAAGTGTGTATCTTCTTCAAAGAGGGCTAGTATGACTCCTGCCGAAAGAAAGTCTGCACAACGCAGAAAGAAGAAAGCAGACCCAAACCAACAATCAAAGTCTGGTGCTGCAAAACCAACTTACGTTTCAACTGACAAACCAAAGAAAAAAATGAAAGAAGAAATGGAAATCAATGAAGCGGACAAGAAGGGTAAAGGTAGTGGTAAGAAGGATGCATGTTACCATAAGGTAAAGGCATCTGCTTCTGTATGGCCTTCTGCTTATGCTTCTGGTCGTTTGGTTCAGTGTCGTAAGAAAGGTGCCGCTAACTACGGTAAGTCAAAGAAGAACGAAGAGTTTATGGCTCTTCCAGAATTCACTGACCTTCAAATCAGATGTATGGAAGCCGCTGGTATTGAAGTAGAAGTTCTTGATGAGAAGTGTTGGGTTGGGTATACCCAGAAGGGTATGAAGAAGAAGGGTAAAAAAGTAGTTCCTAATTGTGTTCCTGTTGGTGAAGGATATGCACCTGGTGATGTTGACCAGAAAGTCGGCGCTGTCACTGCTATTCCTAAGAGTGAACAAGATGCTGCCAAAGCAAGAATACTTGCAAAGACAAAGGCAAAAATGAAGAAAGAGGAAGTTGAAATAGCAGAAGCACCCAAATACGATAAGCAAGGTCTTGATAAGTTTGATAGATCAAAGCGTATGATTCGCCATAAGCAAAATAAGTATGGTGTTTCTACTTTGAAGCAGAGTATAATGACTGGTGCCAATCATAATATTGATAATGAGAAAAAGGCAAAAATGAAGAAAGAGGAAGTTGAGATTGAAGAAGCAACCAGAGTTCCCGCACAAAATGGTAATGTCTATTTGGTAGGGTTTACCTGGAGAGGTAAGTATATGATGATGAAACTCTTCTTCCCAGAAGTTAAGAGACCTTCAAGAAATGAAGTTAAAGATGCTCTTGAGAAGATTTATCCTGGTTGTCATCTTCAAAGGTTCGATCTTGCACCATACAATCCAAGTGAGCCTATGATCAATGTAGGTGTAAATGAAGAATCTAGTAAGAGTTGTTCTAAAGGTGAGTACTATTGTAATGACTCTAAAAAATGTAAGCCAGTACCTAAAGGTCATCATGTAATGCGAAATGGTGATTTGATGAAAGATGAGGATCACGATGAAGGTGGTGATATGAGTGAAGGAGCAGCATGGCAGAGAAAGGAAGGTAAGAACAAAGAAGGTGGATTGAACGAGAAGGGACGTAAGTCTTACGAACGTGAAAATCCTGGTTCTGATCTCAAGGCTCCTCAACCTGAAGGTGGTCCTAGAAAGAAATCATTCTGTGCTCGTATGGGTGGAGTTAAGGGACCAATGAAGAAACCTAATGGGGAACCTACTCGTAAGGCTCTTGCCCTTAGAAAGTGGAAATGCTGATGAAAAACTTTAAACAATTTATGTCAGAGTCAGTCAATATCTCTGGCGACTTCAACGGAAACCTATACATCTCTCAAGATCAACAATCTCAAGAGGAAGTTGGTGAGAGTTATGTTGCCGACATAACTTGGCAAAATAGCATATATAGAATTGAGATGGTAACAAAGACTGGAATACCATCAAAGCAGGAATTAGCTGAAAAACTTCAGGGTGAATATCCTGGTGCAATGGTTCATAACATCTATCCAGTAGAAGAAAAGAACTTTAATATTAAAAACGCAAGGAGATATCATCCTTCAAAACTAGATTGGGTTGACTGATTATGGCACAGTGGAATAAGACTACTCAAGACTTTCTAAATCAAGAGAGAAGTCTCTTTGAGGTATATAATATTGCTGATCATTGGGGAAACCAGACAGACTGGAGACCTAATTTTTCCGATAGTAATAGACTTAAAGTTGCTCCTTTCCAAACAGTTTTCTTCAATACCTTCCAGTATGGTAAGGAGACTGATGTTTGGGATGAGAGTTTAGTTGGTGTTGCAACTGCTACTCATAATGCCAATTCCAGTAATGTGGTTATGGAAGTTGGTTCTACTGCTGGTAGTAAGGTTGTCAGGCAGACTAAACAGGTAATGAGATACATTCCTGGTAGACCAGCAACTCTCGCATTTGCAATTCGTCTAGAGGCACCACAAGTCGGTATTCGCAGAAGATTTGGATTGTTTGATGATAATGATGGTGCTTACTTTGAGGATGATGGAGGAACATATTCTTATGTAATTCGCAGCAGTGCAACTGGTATCACCACAGAAACAAGAGTAACCAGAGAAAACTGGAATGGTGAAAAGTTTGATGGTAATGGATACACTGGTGTAACTGCTGATGCTACAAAACAGCAGATGATTTCCATTAACTATGAATGGTATGGTGCAGGTGGTGTAACATTTAATTGGTTAATGAAAAATGAGACTATTGTTAGCCATGAATTTGAGAACTCAAATGTCAATGATTTAGTTTGGTGTAGAAGTCCATTCCTTCCAATTCGTTGTGAGATTGAGAATGTAACTGGTGTTGCTGGAACTCACTATCTTTATCAGGGATCTAACTCTCTGATCCAAGAAGGTGAACCAGAAAAACTTGGTACTTTGTTGAGTGTCTCAGATGCCATCACTGGAAAAACGATGCCTCTCGCAAACACTTTCTATCCAATCATCAGTTTGCGTCTTAAGACATCTGCACTTCAGTCAGTTATGTTGTTGAGATCTCTACAGGCAGTAACGAACGATAACACGAATGTTTATTGGAGACTTTACCAGAACTCAACTTTGACTGGTGCGAGTTGGACAGATCATCCAGATCCAAACTCCTTTATACAATATGATACTACAGCAACTGCACTCACTGGAGGTCAAGCACTTCTCTCAGGATTTACGATTGCTGGTGGTGCCTCTTTGGTTGATGTTGATGATAAAGCAACATTGCAACTTGGTAGAAGTGGTATTGGAACAATCAGTGATACATACACTTTAGCATGTGCTTCACCTAATACTAACAAGAAAGCACTTGCAGTACTTAACTGGATTGAACAAAGGTAATTGATTATGAGTGACGTATATCTTGGTAATCCTCTTCTCAAGAAGGTGAATACCCCTATTGAGTTTACACAAGAAAATATTGAAGAGTATATTAAGTGTAAGCAGGACCCAGTATACTTTGCAAATAATTACGTAAAGATTGTAACCTTGGACCATGGTCTTCAACCGTTCAAGACTTACGATTTTCAAGATAAGTTAATCAATAATTTCCATAATAACAGATTTAATATCTGTAAGATGCCTAGACAGACTGGTAAGTCTACCACCTGTGTATCGTATCTACTTCATTATGCTATCTTCAATGATAGTGTCAACATTGGTATTCTTGCAAACAAAGCCACAACTGCTAGAGAACTATTGGCAAGACTGGCTACTGCATATGAGAACTTACCTAAGTGGATGCAACAGGGTATTCTTGTATGGAACAAAGGTAATATTGAGTTAGAGAACGGTAGTAAGATACTTGCAGCTTCTACCTCAGCATCAGCTGTTCGAGGTATGTCTTTCAACATCCTCTTCTTGGACGAATTTGCATTCGTTCCAAATCATGTTGCTGACGCATTCTTTGCATCTGTTTATCCTACGATTACTTCAGGTAAATCAACGAAGGTTATTATCGTTTCTACCCCTCACGGGATGAACCACTTCTATCGAATGTGGCATGATGCAGAGAAGGCAAAGAATGAATATATTCCAACTGATGTTCATTGGTCAGAAGTTCCTGGTAGAGATGAAGTCTGGAAAGAACAGACAATCAAGAACACTTCAGAGCAACAGTTCAAGATTGAGTTTGAGTGCGTTGGAGGTAATACATTGGTAGAAGTTGAGAAAGATGATATTATCAGTGAGATGAGGATAGAGGATTTATACAATACAATGTGAGTTTCTTGGATTATAAATAAAAATAAAAGTTATGTATTATATTTACTTATTGAGAGATGATTATGGTGATGTCAAATATGTTGGTCAAACACAACAGATTGATGTTAGGAAAAGAGACCACAAAAGATTAAAACCACCACATACATTTGAGATTTTATATGAAAATCTTAAAGTGTCTGATGCCAAGATGTTGGAAATAGAAAATATAGATAAGTATGATACATATAGAAATGGATGGAATAAATCCTCTGGTGGGGAAGGATTTGATGATTATGAAAGAAAGGGTATTGGGGGAGTAAAGAAAGGAAATGTGCCTTGGAATAAAGGTAAAAAGGGATGTTTTAGTGAAGAAACTATCCAAAAGTTTAGTAATACAAGAAAAGGTATTGCCTGGAGTAGAAAACTTACTGACAAACAAATCACACAAATAAGAAACTTGTATCAAGAACAACCACATGTTGATGGTGTTGGAGATGTAGCAAAAAATGGAAGAAAAATGTCTTATATTCAAGCATTTTGTAAGAAATACTGTAGTGATTATAATATAACACCACAAGGAATGAAACGTATTATATTAAAGGAGTGTTGGGCAAATGTATAAAATAAACAACAATATAAAAGTAAAGACACCAACTGGATTTCAATCATTTAGTGGAATACAGAAAGTTTTCAAACCATTTTATCATTGGATTATTTTTGATGATGGAAGTGAGATAAAATGTTCTGATAATCATTCATTTGGGAGTGAGAAGATAAAGGCATCTTCTCTAAAACTTGATGATATTATTCAAGGAAAAAAAGTTGTATATAATGAAATAGTTGAGGAAGGAATATACTTATATGATTTATTGGATGTAGGAGAAGAAAACCTATACATTACCAATAAAATAGTTTCACATAATTGTGAATTCCTTGGGTCTGTTGATACCTTGATTGCGCCAAGTAAACTCAAAACTATGGTGTATGATAATCCAATTCAAACAAGTGCAGGACTAGATGTTCATTTTGCACCAATTCCTGACCACGATTATATCGTAACTGTTGACGTTGCTAGAGGGGTAGGTAATGACTACTCTGCATTTATTATTACAGATATTACTTCGTTCCCACATAGAGTTGTTGCAAAGTATAGGAACAATGAAATCAAACCGATGTTGTTCCCTAACATTATTTTTCAGTTAGCAAAGAAATATAACAATGCGTTTGTTCTTTGTGAGGTTAATGATATTGGAGACCAGGTTGCAAGTATTCTTCAATATGATTTGGAGTATCAGAATGTTCTGATGTGTGCAATGAGGGGTAGGGCAGGACAAGTTGTAGGTCAAGGTTTCTCTGGAACTAAAACACAACTTGGTGTCAAGATGTCCAAGACAGTCAAGAAGATTGGGTCACTCAATCTCAAGACAATGATTGAAGAAGATAAACTTATCTTCAATGACTATGAGATTATCTCAGAACTGACTACATTTATTTCAAAGAGTAATTCGTTCGAGGCAGAAGAGGGTTGTAATGATGACCTTGCAATGTGTCTGGTCATTTATGCATGGTTGGTTGCACAAGATTACTTCAAAGAACTGACAGACCAAGATGTTCGTAAGAGATTATATGAAGAACAGAAAAATCAAATCGAACAAGACATGGCACCGTTTGGTTTTATGAATGATGGTTTAGATGAGGGAACTTTTGTAGATAGCGAAGGAGATAGATGGTATACCAAGAGTAATGAGTATGATGAGTATGGAACAGCCGCTGGTGGTTGGGAACTCTGGAAATACTAATGGATTTTGATGAGCAACTAGAACTGGGTCATTTACTCTTAAATGATAGAAAATGTAAAATTTGTGGTGAAGTAAAAAATCTTGTAGATGACTTTTACAGAACAAGAAAAGATAGAGGGGCAGTTCCTTCTTCATATTCATATGTCTGTAAAGATTGTTTTATTGAGTATGTCAAGGAAAATAAAAAGAATAGAAGTCCAAAATCTAGATGGGAATACCCAGATTGGTGAGTTTTCGTCACGTTTACCCTATCAAAACCGAGATATTCATAAATATTTTTAGTTAAATGAGTAACAAAGGAGAGAGAAAACATGGCTACTCCTCAACTATCTCCAGGAGTTTTAGTCAGGGAAGTTGACTTAACTGTT
>Ga0222718_10000201_pt1:5000-61825 | contig 61825 bp, 56 predicted proteins | sample C33_27DmetaG_FD_165045 | JGI IMG/M metagenome (GOLD analysis project Ga0222718, IMG submission 165045) | Estuarine water microbial communities from San Francisco Bay, California, United States - C33_27D | ecosystem: Environmental > Aquatic > Marine > Unclassified | place: USA... | reverse complement strand
TGAGAAGATGATGACTCACTGGAAACCAATTCTGGGGGGATACTCAAAAATTCAGAGGCATTCTGTGAGATCCATGTCTATCGGTGGCGGAATATTTTATACTGATTTCATCACATCATTCACTTCCAATCAGGGATGTCATCATGCGGTTAGGGATTCTCGGCGGTTCGTTTGATCCGGTTCATCTCGGGCATCTGGTGATGGCCGACGTTTGTCGTGAGCAACTCAATCTTGACGAAGTCTGGTTTGTTCCAGCCGGTCATCCTCCTCATAAAACAAATCGCGAACTGGCACCGGCCAAATCACGAGCCGAGATGCTCGAATTTGCCTTGGCCGGCATCTCCGAGTTTCAAATCTCGGACATCGAACTGAAAAAAGAGTCCACCAGTTTTACCGTTGAGACTCTCGAAAGTTTGGCTGCTGAAGATCCTGAACACGAACTGTTTCTGATTATTGGTGCCGATTCGCTCCATGATTTTCCCACTTGGAAAGAACCTGCGCGAATCGCTGAATTGGCAAAAATCATTGCCGTCAATCGGGGCCGACAAGATCCCCCTGCTCTGGAAGAGATCGAACAAAAACTGGGTTCGGATGTCGTAGATCGTATTCGTGTGGTCGAGATGCCGGGCATCGATGTTTCTTCAACCGATATTCGGCATCGAATACGCTCAGGACATTCGATTCGCTTTCTGGTCCCGAAAGCGGTCGAAGCGTACATCAACGAACATAGCCTCTTTGGCCCACAGAGCTAACGGAAATCGAATATGTCTGACCTCAAAAGCAAGCGCCTGATCTTGATGAAAGGTTGGTTGTTTTTGTTGGCAGGGATTCTCGCGGGTGGGCTGTTGCTTTACGAGAATCTCTCCTGGAGAAACGGCACCTTACTGGCGGTGTGCGTTTGGTGCTGCTGTCGATTTTATTATTTCATGTTCTACGTCATCGAACATTATGTCGAGAGTGACTTCAAATACGCCGGCTTGTGGAACTTTTTGAAATACAGTTTGGGGAAGAAACAACAACCAAAGTGAGAAGTGCTTGCCTCAATCGGCCTGATTCATCATGGTGTAGGAAGAGGCGTTTTACTTAGCACTCGATTAGGTTTGGGAAAAAGTGATGGAATTCGGTGCCGCACTGTTTTTTCTATTTTTTATTATGTCGCTATTGACTGCTCTGGCAGCAGCGGCCTTCTGGATCTGGATGCTGATTGATTGCGCGACCAAAGAGTCTTCGGAGGGGAACGATAAGGTGATCTGGGTTTTGATCATCATATTCACGAACTGGATTGGCGCATTGATTTACTTTCTGGTACGCCGACCGGAACGGATCCGTGAGTTGGGTCACTAAATGATCGACTGAATCGTGATGAGATTCAGTGTTTCGCTCGTCTCATACTCCCGCGCCGCCAAAACCTTGGACATCACTCGGGAACGTGCATTTTCGATCCAGGTGCGTGTAACCGCCATCGACGACAATGATCTGCCCGGTCGTATGGCTCGACATGGGTGAAGCCAGAAACACGACCATCGCCGCCAGTTCTTCAATCGTGGTAAATCGCTGACCGAGTGGAATCAATCGCTCGATCTCGGCTTTGGCCTGCTCAGGATCGGGCATCTCCGCCAGACACTTCTCATACAACGGCGTCCATGTTTCCGCGGGCAACACGGTATTCACTCGAATATTGTGCGGAGCCAGATCAACGGCCCACTCGCGTGTCAATCCGTTAATGGCTCCCTTTGACGCCGCATATCCTGATGTGCCCCCCTGCCCCGTCTCACACACTTTCGATCCGATATTGATGATCGTACCTTGAGATTTTTTCAGTTCATCGAGAGCATAATGAACGAGTGCATAATAATGAATCAGGTTTCGTTGGAGCGACAACAAAAACGCCTCAGGACCATCTTCCAATCCCACGCCATCATTCACGCCGGCGTTGTTGATCAAAATGTCGATGCGGCCAAACTTCCCGACTGTTTGTTCAACGGCATTTTTACACGCCGACAAGTCCGTGAGATCACCTTGAATAAAGAAGCAGTCTTGCCCCTCGGCGGCGTAATCCCGTTCAAGCTGGCGACCTTCGACTTCGCTGCGATTGACGTTGGCGACTTTCGCGCCTTCCGCAATCAGCTCGCGCACGATACCAAGACCAATTCCTTTGGAACCACCGGTCACGAGAGCCACTTTATCACGAAGTTGAAGATTCATTGGTCACCGTAATCTCGTAGAAACCCCAAGCGTAAATCCCCTTGGGATGGGAAGTTATCTCTGTGAGCCTCTTATCTTATTCTGTCTGGTGTCAGAATTCAGCTTTCATCTCTCGATTTGCTGGACAAGGTCACTATCATTTTCCTATGTCGAAATCTAATGTCTCAAAAATCAGTGTTGCCGTCATCGGTGCTGGGCTATCGGGATTAACCTGTGCGCAGCATCTTCAAGATCACGGTTTTGATGTCACTATTTTCGAGAAAAGTCGGGGGAAAGGCGGCCGAATGTCCACACGCCGCTCCGACGAAGGCCTTTCTTTCGATCATGGAGCCCAATATTTCACCGTTCGCAATCCGATCTTCCAAAATCATGTTGATGAGTGGGGATTGGACGGAATTGTGGATGTTTGGGATGCCCAAATTGGAACTCTATCGAACGGCACCTACGAGCCCAAGGAAGATGAGACGCTTCGCTATGTCGGCGTTCCGGGTATGAGTAATATTGGAAGTCATCTCGCGGCAGAACTCGATGTTCACTTGGAAACATTGGTCGCGCCACCGGTTCGATCAGAAGAAAGTTGGGTTATCACCGACGAGCATGACTTTGTCTTGGATGAATTCGAATATGTGATCACCTCGGTCCCTGCGGCTCAATCTGCAGTATTGCTACACGCCGCACCTGAGTTACAGCGAATAGCCAAGAGTGTGAAAATGACGGGTTGCTGGGCGGTGATGCTGTCATTTCCACAATCGCTCGAACTTTCATTCGATGCGGCATTCGTCCATGATTCCCCCCTCTCGTGGATCTCCAAAAACAACAGCAAACCGGGCCGGGATGCAAAACCAGAAACATGGATATTGCATGCTTCACCCGAATGGAGTGAAGTACATCTCGCAGATGATAAAGAGGATGTTCTACCGACTCTCATTAAGAGCTTCTGGCAGGCAACTGGATTGGAAGCACGACAGCCTCAGTCTCAGAACGCCCATCGCTGGCGTTATGCTTTGCCGTCCGAGCCTCTGAAGGAACGATGCCTGTTCGATCCTGAGCTTAAAATTGGAGCTTGCGGAGATTGGTGTGGCGGCCCGCGCGTGGAAGGAGCGTTTTTGAGCGGCTACGATGTCTCATCGCGGATGATCGCCTCGGTGCAGGCACTGTCCAACACGCATTGATTTGGATGACGAGTATTTCATGAACGGCTGAAAGAAGTTACTCAGCTTTCAAACTTCCCAACTTCTTCCCGTCCAGATAGGTCGCCAAGACCTGAGTATGCTGGATGTCAGCGGGCAAACAGGTGAGCAAATTACGGTCGATGATGATGAAGTCGGCACGTTTCCCGGCTTCAAGAGAGCCGATTTCGTCTTCCATCCGCATCAGCCAGGCGTTGTTGATCGTGTAATAGCCGATCATCTGCTCGCGGCTGAGTGATTCTTGAGGATGAATACTGGCATCGAACCATTTGGCGTGTCGCGTGACCGTCACCCACATGCCGAAAAAGGGATTGTACGGGTTCACGCTGCGCATCGATCCAATTCGTTGCATATGGTCGCTACCACCACCGCAAATGACATTGGCCTCGAACAAACTTTTTAACGGAATGAAGTGCTTTAAACGAGCTATCCCAAATTGATTGACGAGCGTGCGACCATCCAGATACAACCACGCCGGTTGCAAGTCGACACCAATCCCGACTGACGCAGCCGCCGAGATCGCCTGCTTGCTCATGAAGCTGGAATGCGTGATGGACGAATGCGTCGGTGCGACAGGATTCGTTTCGTTCACACGCTGATAAGTGCGAACGAGCGAACCAACCGCTCCATCTCCCTGACAATGAGCCGTGAATGCCAAGTTGCGAGAGACCGTCGCTTTGACCAAATCATACAAGCGGGGGTCTTCGATGTACCGCATCCCTTTGTAGGCGGGGTCATCAATGCCGTAAATCTGACTCACTCCCCAAGGCTGATCAAAGAAAGCGGACCCCGTCAACATGCCACCATCGAGAAAGACTTTGACGCCGATGATTCCCAAACGTGGATGAGGATCGGTAAATAAAGCGTCGTTGGCAAACTGATCCAATTTCTTTTCGACAGAAGCAAAGTCGGTATTCGGCGATAAGCCGCGAGAGAGTCTCATGCGGACGGTCAATTTTCCATCGGCCAACAACCTTTGATATTGGGCCTGTGCTGAGTCACCACAATTCCGGTCAATGGCTCCTGTGATGCCCCAGCGATTGTAATCCTGCAAAAGTTCGACAAGTCTCGCGTCGCGTTCTTCCTGAGTGATCTTGCGAGAGATTGAATTCCCTTTGGACTTCAAGACCGCTCCCGCTTGTCTCAAAATACCGGTCGGTTCTCCCGTTTTGGGATCCACCATCACATGATCGGGATGAGCTTTGGCAAACTCGGCATCGATGCCGTTTTCTTTGAGTGCTAATGAATTCGCCGACGCATCGGGCCCCGTCCGAAAGACGACCGGATGCTCGGGAGCCGCCTGATCAAGCTCGGCTCGTGTCGGATATCGCTGCTCTTTCAGGCGAGTGATAAAGATCTGCGACGTGCGAATCCACTCCCCTTTGGGGACAACTTTGGCGCGTCTCCGAATATAGTCCAACACATCGGCAATCGTGTCCATCGCCGGGATCTCGTGATCGGCTTCGTACATACTGGCCCCACCGGGATGGACGTGCGAATCAATCAAGCCCGGCAAGACCATTTTCCCTTGCAGGTCGATTTCTTTTGTGGTTGTTCCTTTCCATTCATGAATGCTTTCATTCGTACCGGTCGCCAAAATCAATCCGTCTTTGACGGCCATCGACTCGACAATGGCGAACTCTTGATCGACGGTCACAATGCGACCGTTATGAAGAATCAGGTCGGCCGGTTTGTCCTCGGCATCAACAAGCGATGAGGAGACAAACAACAAAGCAGCCATCAGAACATTCAGACGCATAGGAAGACTCCTCGGGAGAGATTAGAGCCTTATTGTCGGAATGTCGGAGCGATCAAGCAATGATTTTCTAACAGATTCATTACACCCATTGCGTTTCTTCGCCTTCCGGGTCTTCTTCCATGTCGAGGGCGAGAACATCTTTTTGTGGCATAATCTTGGGCAATAGAAAGCGGACCGGCACCAACAACGCGATAAACAGCGGGAATAATATGCCCAACGGGCTTTCTTTGACGATCCAAAGAACGGCCAACATTACGACCTGCACAAGCGTGAAAAGATGAATTCGCTTGATGGGGACACGACGCAGGTAGTGATTCACCGGATACAATGTCGGATCCATCCACCACAAACTGAGTCGTTCAAAGAATTGGTTGCCGTAGATGGAGACGACACCCATAAACAGAAAGAGTCCATAGAGGACCGGGAGTGGTATCAATTTCAGCCAGGGAACTAACAGCAGCGATCCCGCCATCGCAAAATGAATCAGGAATCCCGTCAATCGCGTTTCGCGAACGTGTATGATCTTGTTTTTCGTTTCTCCTCCCGGCATGACGACATCTTCCGTTGTTGCCAGAGAGCGAACGTGATTGAGCGAACGCACAGTCGCCGCGACCAACCACGGCAAACCGAACAACGAGCATAAGACAATCAAGCCGCCGCAGACGAAAAAGTCGAGATGATACCCTTCCCCTTTTTTCAATTTGTGATCGGGGCTGTTCACCAATCTGACAGTGATATTCTGATCGAGAAACACCAGCACAGAAACCAGCAAACCGGGTAATGCCGCTGCAAAGATCGCCCAGGTCGGCATGACCCAAAGGTTCACCAACCAGGATCGTCCTTCAATCGTCGGTCCGAAAGTCTCTGGGACATTTAACGCATCGAGTTCAATTTCCGGGTTCGGCGAGCTGATGTCGGTGAAGGAAAAGGCTAATGCCGCCATCGAGATCACGGCAATACTCGGTCCGAAATCCGCGAAGAACTCTCTCATTTTAGGGCGTAGATAATGACTCTTCCGAAAACGCGACAAGCTCATTGCCACGAAAAACGTCCCCAGAGCCAAGATCAGAGAGAGAAACGCCTGGTCGTGGTGAACCTGATCGTTCTCATCCCAGGCAGACATCAGGAAACCGTACAAATTTTTGAGAGCTTCGGAGATAAAGATCATCGAGATTAAAGCGGCGAAGATCTCGTCGGTGAAGCGTGTGAAATAACGGATCAGATTGGTGGTTTCGAAGACGGCCATCAAGATCACAAACAAGGCCGTCCATAATCCGATCCATCCATATAAGGGGAGGAACAGTTCTGTGCCACGTTCCGGGAACACATCCATACACATCTGGTAAACCAGAACGGTGAGCACCAGCATCGGTCCGGTCCCTCCGAGGATCGAGAGTGGTTGACCAGAGAGCAGCGCATAGATGACGCCACCGATCGAAACCGCGATGATCATCTCGACAACACCGATCTGGCCTTCTGTCAATGTCGCCATCAATCCTCCGAACGTGACGGTCGGTGCCAGACAGGCAAAGAAGAGGAACAAAATCGATGCCAGACACTTGGTATGCAATCCGTCAATGAAGTCGGATTTGTAGTGCGGCCAACGACGAGAGATATCTTTCAGAATCCCTCCTCCAAGCCATCCTGAATATCTGAGTCCTTCGGGAGCAGTTGCCGCGGGAAGGTCTTCTGTAGGAAGCGATGTCCTGAGCACAAAGTCGTCAAGTGCGCGCAGCATTTGCTTGTCATCGAGCGCCACCGAGGCGTCGTATCGAAACTGCTCATCCGACATGACTCGCGCAATGGTGGTGAGCGTATCGAGATGTTCGGCTGCATAATTTTTCGGTCCCATCAATATGAAGAAGAACCGAGTCGGGATACCGTCGGGTGCTCCCAGATTGACGCCGTGAGTTAGCCGAACAAAGATGACCAGCGGCGCATCGAGTTCATCCAAATAAGCGTGCGGAACAGCAACGGCATGCCCAATGGCCGTCGAAATTACTCGTTCGCGATCCATGATCGCATTGAAAACAAGATCCTGCTTTTGATCGTCGAGAAGCCCCCGATCAACCATATTTTGGAGAGATCGATCCACAATCGTTTCGATATCTCGAGCATCGAGATTCGAGAGGAAGGCACCATCGCTCAAGGCTTTGCGCAGTACTTGCATGGGACACTTCCCGATTGAAATATCATGAGGATCGAGAACGGGTCGTCGAGACAAACTTTAGAATAACGAGATATCATCGACGGAACTATCCATATTTCGCTCTTCGTGGCATGTTAACCAACCTCGATTAAGGACTTTTCCGCCCTAATTTCAAGGATTCACAAGTCGATTCAAATTGACAACAATCCATAATTCTTCTAAGTGTCCCACCTCGTAGAGACATTTTTCGCGCCGAGGAAACGATGAGAATTTCATTACACCCACTCCGGGTCTGGAATGGTGGCCGTCGATTAGTGAAATTCGCCTGGAACTCTCAAGTTCGGCGAATCGCGATCGACTCACCCCCTACCTTTCTCGTCGGTAACCAACACAGTGGGACATCAGTTTCGCTTGCCTTTCTCGGGGCTCACTCGCGTATCCACGCCATTCCCTATGAGACCAAATTGATGGAGAAAGACTCCGAGCGGTGGTTTCGCATGGGACTCAAGAATTTTGATCTTCGAGCAATCGCCGCCGGAAAACATCGCTGGATCGAAAAAACGCCTAATCACATTCTGAAAATTGAACAGATTCTGGAATGGTGCCCGGAGGCTCAAATCGTTCTCGTGTTACGTGATGGACGAGACGTTGCCGCCTCCTTAAAAAAACGAACAGGCCGACTGCAAGAGGGAATCGAAAACTGGGTTTCTCGAAATCGACACAGCCAAAAGTTTTGGGATCACCCGAATGTTCACGTCTTCAAATACGAAGATTTGATCGTCAACTTCGACCAGACGTTGCAGAGCATTCTCCAGTTTTTAGGAGAAGACTACGAACCCGAAATGCGCAACTATCACGAAACGCCACGACGATTTTATTCGTTGAGGATCCAAAAGCCCGAAAACGCATTCGGCTCAAACCACAAGCAGCATCGAAATTGGCAAATCAACCAGCCGATTTTCGACGGTCGAGGACGCTGGAAAAAACTAACCACCAAAGAACTGGATCTAGTCTACGATATCGGTGGCGACCTGCTCAACGAACTTGGCTATCTCGAAGAAGAGTCCCCACAACAGGCTGCTTAATAGCCCGTTAACGATACGTCTCCCCAACGGCTTCACCATTCACATTGATCATTTGAGTATTGGTCGTGGCATTGCCAAAACGATCAAAGTCGTGGAAACTCCAGATGACTTTTTTGTCGCGATTGATCTCGATGATCTGCGGATTCTCAGGCCCTGCGTGACAATTACCGATCACGATATTGCCGCTGGGCAAAACTTCTAACGAGGTCACCCACGCCAATCGAATGCCGGGCAGTTCATCCTGTGTGAGTTTCCACACGATCTGTTTTTCGGGTGTCACCTCAATCACACTATGGCCATTCCCGGTTCCAATCAGCGTGTTACCGTTCTCCAATCGGACCGCAGAAAAGCACGCATTCCCGAATGCTTCCAAACCATGTCCCCCTTTGGATTCTTTGCCAAACATGGGAACTTTGTACTGCCACACCGTTTGACCATCGGGACCATACTCGCGAACCAACCCATCCGCTTCATGACATACCAAATAATGCCCATTCTCAAGTTTGCGAACCAATCGAGTATCTTTGTGCGGATGTGGTTTCTGGACTTTCAGCGGAACCTCTTTCACGATCTTACCATCGGTGTCCACTTCGAGAATCCGAGTCGATCCCGATTCAACGATCATGGTGTGACCATTTTTCAATCGCTGAAAAGCATGAACCTCAATCTTCCGATTTTCATTTCCAGGAGAATGTTTGGCTTCGTATTCCCAAACGACCTGATTTGTCTTGGGATCAAGCTCGACGATGTGCGTCCAGTTGGTTTGAAACAGGAGATGACCGTTTTCCAGAACATGCAGATCGTGCAACGGACCGATCTTGTGCTCCCACGCCGTTTTGCCATTTTCATCAATGATGGCAATCCGTCCTTTGGAGGAATCGGCCGTCAGAAACTTGCGAGTTTCTTTCTCAGCCGCAATCAGCACAGAAGCTGTGAAGACAGCAATCGTCAACGCGAGCGAAGTCGTACGAATCATCAATCGGCTCCAGAATTATGAGTGTGGAAGATGTCCACCCTACCCGGAAAGAGACGCCAACAATATGAGAATTTCCCTGTTTTGATTGAGAGAGATTTTGGCGTGAGCGATGTCGCACGGTGATTGAATGCGAATTGTTCGTCACTGAGAAATTCAAACCGCCAAGTTCGCAGACAGACAACTTAAGCCGCTCGCGCGAGCGAGCAGGGGAATTTGGAGTCTAGTGACCGGCCAAATCAACCGTAGAAGCCGCCCTCATGTTTCGGTCTCCTTAAAAACTTCGAACCGGCATGAGATTCAACTAGGGAAATTTAGATATAGAGACGCAAATATCGCTGCCAAAAAGAGTCCAACTCCGGTTGTGTTTAACCAATCAACCATGCTGTGTTTCTTGGTTCGTCCCGATTTCAACTTCCCCCAACCACGACGGAACAAGAAGACTGTTACCGGCCAAAACCACAACGGAGTGGTCGAGCTGATCAAAAAACAGACGAGCAAAATGTTTTGAAGACTCACAAACAACCTCGCAAGACAAATCTCATCCTTTGCGTTTCTTCTTCTCTTCGCGACATCGCGTCGATTCATTGGCCGATGGAATTGACTTTACTGACTCCTAACTCCTACTTCCTAACTCCCCTCTCTCAGTCCTGCAACAAACTTCTCACTAGCACTTCCTTGGCCTGATCGAAGTACGGTTGCCATTCGACTTCCGGGCTTTCGTCTCGCAGGCAGTTGCGGACCTTTTGGAGTGTGTTCAACGCCATGTGTGGGCATTGATTGCAGGCACATGTTTCGCCGGTCGAAGTCATGATGCCGGGAACCGGTACGAATTTGTGATGCGGGGCCGCTTTCTCCAGCGGGTGAATCATGTTGGCTTCGGTGGCGACCAGGAACGTCGTCGGCTCAGCCACCGATTGCACGTACTTCCGCATCTTTTCGGTGCCGCCGATAAAGTCGCAATGTTCGAGAATCGAATGTGGACATTCGGGGTGCGCGATGATGATCGAGCCGGGATTGTTCTTCTTTGCGGCCAACATATCGCGGATCGAAAAGATCTCGTGAACCATGCAGGCTCCCGGCCACAAGATCATTTTGCGACCGGTCACTTCTTCCAGGTAACGACCCAGATGTTGATCGGGAACGAACAGGATCTCTTTATCTTGGGGGATCTTGTCAATCCTTTCGCGAGCATTGCCGGAAGTCACGATCCAATCGCATAGGCTCTTCACAGCGGCAGACGTATTGATATAGGCTACTGTATAGAAATCGCGACCTTCGGCCCGCAATTGTTTTTGATAGGCGTCGAGTTTGTCAGCCGGACAACTTTCCGATAACGAGCAACCGGCCAGCGGGTCGGGAATGAGAACTTTCTTTTCCGGGCTAAGAATCTTGGCCGACTCGGCCATGAAGTGGACGCCGGAAAAAACAATGATCGGATTATCGCAGGAGGCCGCATCACGAGCGAGTTGCAGAGAGTCGCCGTTGAAGTCGGCGATGTCCTGAATTTCGCTATCCACATAATAATGTGCAAGAATGACAGCGTTCTTCTCTTTCTTGAGAGCGTCAATCTCGTCCATTAAATCGAGCGGGTCTTCCTCCTCGACGGGGCGGGCTCCGGCAATTGGCAATTGTGATCCGGTCAGTGGCGTGCTCATAATCAAACTCTGGGCTGAATGAAAATCGTTGTTCTCGTCGGGAATCAATTTCCCTTACTTTCATTATACGAACAGAGAGGTGAGGATGTTAGATTACAGATAAAATCGTTGACATTTTCTTTCTTCAAAAGTCCAGACACTCCTCCACACCGACAGGTTCCACCATGTCTCTCGAACAATTACTCACACCGACCGATTCCTCTATATATGACTTTGAGACAGCGCATGCAGGCCCAGAAGGCTCCCTGCCTCTTGATGAAGAAATGCTTCGCGACGCGCCCAGTGGCGACTTGTTCGGCATGACCCAATCTGCCGGCATGGGTTGGAACCCTCAACAATTGCTGCGGGATCAATATTTGATTCTCAGTACGCAAGGCGGGATTCGTGCCGAAGATGGAACTCCCATCGCGCTCGGCTATCACACGGGACATTTTGAAGTCGGGCTGCTCATGCAGGCCGCCGCTCGCGAACTCGATGATCTCGAAAAACTCCCATTCGCAGCCTACGTCAGCGATCCATGTGATGGACGATCACAAGGAACGACGGCGATGATGGATTCACTCGCTTATCGGAACGACGCGGCTGTCGTCGCCAAGCGATTGATTCGTTCGTTGCCATTACGAAAAGGAGTCATCGCCGTGGCGACCTGCGACAAAGGTTTGCCGGCAATGATGATGGCTGTGGCCGAACAACATGACTTGCCTTGTGTGATTGTTCCCGGTGGTGTGACTCTCCCACCGACTGAAGGAGAAGATACCGGCAAAGTGCAGGCCATCGGTGCCCGCTTCGCGCATGGGGAAATCACTCTGCAATACGCGGCCGACATGGGATGTCGTGCGTGTGGATCAGCGGGCGGAGGTTGTCAGTTTCTCGGGACCGCCGCCACCGCGCAAGTGGTTGCCGAAGCGTTCGGCATGTCGCTCCCTCATTCGGCTTTGGCTCCCTCCGGTTTACCGATCTGGTTGGAGATGGCTCGCCAATCCGCAAGAGCCGTCGTGAGCTGTCAGCACGCGGGTCTCACGATGCGCGACATCCTCACACCCGATGCTCTTCACAATGCGATGGTGTTGCATGCGGCGGTCGGCGGATCGACAAATCTGTTATTACACATTCCGGGTATCGCATTCACTGCCGGATTAGAACGTCCCTCTGTCGATGACTGGAACCGAATCAATCGCCAGGTACCACGACTGGTCGATGTACTGCCCAACGGACCGGTCGGTCATCCCACGGTGAGAATGTTTCTGGCGGGAGGAGTTCCCGAAGTGATGCTGCATTTGCGCGAATTAGGACTGCTCAAACTCGACGCCACCACGATCACCGGGCATACCGTCGGCGAGAATCTGGAATGGTGGGAGAAGAGTGAACGCCGCACCAAACTGAAGCAATTACTCATCGACCGTGACGGCGTCCAACCCGACGATGTGATCATGTCGCCCGCTCAAGCCAAAGAACGAGGACTCACGAGCACCGTGACGTTTCCGGTCGGCAACATCGCACCGGAGGGTTCGGTCATCAAAAGTACGGCCATCGATCCGACGGTCGTCGATGAAGATGGCGTCTATCGTAAGACCGGCCCAGCGAAAGTCTTCACCACCGAGAGAGACGCGATCAAAGCCATCAAGGATGGCCAGATCGTCGAAGGAGACATCATTGTGCTGATGTGCCGCGGACCGTTGGGAGCCGGCATGGAAGAAACCTATCAACTCACCTCGGCTCTCAAATACCTGCCGTTCGGCAAACATGTCGCCATCATCACCGACGCCCGTTTCTCGGGAGTTTCCACCGGAGCCTGCATCGGCCATGTCGGACCGGAAGCGTTGGCGGGCGGCCCGATCTCTAAACTCAAAGAAGGTGACACTCTGGAAATCATCGTCGATCGAAACAATCTGACCGGATCGATCAATTTTATCGGTGAAGGTGACAAACGAGTTTCGGTTGACGAAGGAGCGAACATTCTCGCTGCTCGCGAAGCCTCGACTGAACTTTCTGCAGACCCCGAAATCCCGGATGACACACGACTTTGGGCTATGTTGCAACAAGCCGGAGGTGGAACGTGGGCCGGTTGTGTCTACGATGTCGATAAGATTTGCGAAACTCTCGAACGCGGCATGAAGATCGAAGAACAGTCATGAACGATCAATTACAGAGCAAGTTCAATATGAGCCTCTGGCGGCTCGTCCGCCAGAGCGCACTGGTGTTATTCATCTTGGCTGGCTCCCTCTCTGCCGCCGAGCCCGTCAAACCTTCCCCCGAAGAAGGCTACCGCATCCTCCGCGAGTTCCCGTTTCTCATTCCCGATTTTGACGAACAGGTGCTCGATCAACTCTGGACCATCTGGCCAGAAGAAATGAAAGCCAAGGCGAAAATTGCATCTCTCGAAGAACGCCGCCTGATGACCTTCGAACTCTACGGCATCCAACCTCTACCGGAAGAGAATAAGGAAACTTTGAAAGGGATCGGCTACGTGCAACGCAAGTCGGGCGATTGGTCGATGAATTGCCTTGCTTGCCACGCCGGACAAATTAACGGGCAAGTGATCCCCGGTTTGGGCAATGCCGATTTCGATTTACAATCGCTGGCAGAAGATGTCGGCCAGATCAAACAGAAGCTGGGCAAATCATTGACCCACATGGACGGTGCCGTCAGCAAAAATGCCGTGCTTTCCACTGGTCCGGGAATGACGGCTGCCGTCAATTTCGGTATCGATCTGGGAGCACTTCGCGACAAGGAAATGAACGTAAACTGGTCGGCAAAAGCGCCCCAACGTCCCGACTATGGCATGGACGCCCCCGCGTTCTGGAACACGAAATTCAAAGAACGCCTGTATTGTGACAATCATGCCCCCAATTATCATCGCGTGCTCATGCAATTCATTTTGCACCCGTGGAACAACGCCGACTACGTCAAACGAAACGAAGACAAATTCCGCCACATTCAAGCCTGGATCAATTCCGTGGCAGTCCCCCAATACCCCTTCCCCGTCAATCGGCAACTCGTCGCGCAAGGCAGAGCCGTCTTCAACAAGAACTGTTCCGAATGTCATGGCACCTATAGTAGTGATAAATTTGATTTCCCCGAACGAGTCATTCTCCTAGCCGACATCGGCACCGACCCCGTCCGCCTCAAAGAACTCAAACCCGAACATCACCAACAACTGGCCGAGAGCTGGATGACTCGCAAAGATGACGAATCAGGCGAGTACCACGAAGTCGTCATCAACCCGAAAGGCTATCTGGCTCCACCCTTAAAAGGCATCTGGGCATCGGCTCCGTATTTACACAACGGCTCGGTCCCGACTCTCTGGCATCTGCTGCATCCCGAGCAACGCCCGCAAGTCTGGAAGAAAACCAGCCGCGAGTATGACACCGAAAAGTTGGGACATCAGGTGCAGGAACATAAATCACTCCCACCCGATTTCAAATCACTCAATAAATACGAAAAGCGTCGTTTCTATAATCACGACGACTTCGGCAAGCGAACCGACGGCCACGATTTCCCCAGCGTGTTGAGTGAAGACGAACGCCGCGCTGTGTTGGAATATCTGAAGACGCTGTGAGGTGATGTTATTTGACGCAAAGAAGCAGATAGAGTAGGGCCGGTTCCACCGGCCAGAAAGTCATTCACCAACTCGATCTAATATTTGTTCAAAATTGGGAACAGTTTTACCACAGCATGCCCAGTCGTTCGGATAGACTCCCAATCTTCGATACCGATGAAAACTTGACCATTTCCAATCAGCGGGACATTCGACTAATCCATGCTTGACAGGGTTGTAATGGATGTAGTCAAAATGGGCCTCATAATCTTGTTCGGTTTCAATTGTGTGTTCCCAGAACTTGGTTTGCCAGACCGCTTTTCGCCCATCATTCAATTGGCCTGCCGTCGAAATTCCTTCACAGCCGCCTTGGGCCAACCATTCCTTGGTGAATTCACGCTTGATAAAAGACCAACGCCCCGAAAAATTCTCATCACCCGGTGGTAGAGACCAGATCGTATGAAGGTGATCCGGCAAGACGACGATGGCATTCAATGCGAAGGGCCAGCGACGCCGACATTCTCGAAATTTCCGACGAAGAATTCGAAGTGCAAGCGGCGTCGTTAGAAAAGGCATCCGAGAATGAGTCACCACCGTGAAGAAAAACGTACCACCCGGAACGTGTGCTCGTCGCCAGTTAGGCATGATTGACTCTTTCTTCAGGCCGGTAAAACCGGCCCTACAAGTTAAGGGTTATCATCGAGCAGTCCGCAATCGATGGCTTTACCAATGATGAAGTTGATGAAAGCCGAGCAAGAGACAATCATATATTTGGCTTCGTGATAACCGACGTCTTGTTCATCAAAGATGGCGTGCCGAATGCCATATTGATCACTTGTATAGCCGTAGAGTTTCAAAAATCTCTGCTTCATTGCACCGTGAATTTGAATGTATTTTTCTAGTTCGTTGAGCGCCTCCTTGAGTCCCGAGGATTTCTTCGCGGTAAGCTTGTTGCAAAGAGATTCGACTGCACTAATCGCTTCTTTAATGGCATTTCGGTAATCCGGAGTGGGCTTTTTCCCGAGCATCTTTAAGGCTGTTTCAAGATGTTCGTTCGCACCATTCAAACCATGTAGATCGGTGTCCGAAATCGCTTCTGAAATCGATACGACTTCACTAGGATTGGTTATGGGAACCAGCGAATCACCTACAAAACGATAACCAGAAAGTTCGCGTTCAAGAATGTGGTTTAATTGATTGGCAAACGAACTACTAGAATATTTTATCTGAAGACCACACTTGTCGGAGTGTCGGGCAATAAATTCCATAAAATCGTATACCTCATACCATTCAAGTCGTTCATAATTCTGACTGATCCACCCCAGCGCGACTTCATCCAGACGAGAGATTTCATGTACAGGGCTTTTGAAGAATCCTCGCGAAACTGCCTCGGCAACTGCACTAAAGTCAGACAACCCAAGATCAAATTTCTCATGAAACAGGTTACACAACGAATTGCGCAGAGCGTCATTCATCTCCTCGACTTGGATCGTTTGCGGAGATTCCGTGTAGCCATAACGTTCTGAAAATTTCTTGGCCATGCTGTTCTTCTATTGGTACGCGATCAATAATCACATTACTGCCTAAATGAACATGCTACAGAAAGGCCTTTAAGTTGTCGATATGCAAGCTTTGTATCAGGCCGGTGGAACCGGCCCTACTTGTCTGTCGGGTTACGACTCGCTTTGCTCGACTAACCCGACCTACGGCTTTGCATCAAAAAGTTGGTCGCTCAAACCGGTCTTGCCAAACTCGCCTACCAGAGTTAGCGTTCGTGGTTCGTTGAAATTTTTGAGCCGCTTGCTGGCGCCCAGCGGCTGATCAGGCGGAATAGCAATTCGGCTTTGATAATATTTCGATCAATTGAGTTGGAGAATTATGGCGCATTTCGTGCACCATGACCCAGTTCAACACGACACTCGATCTTTGACAATTTGAACTCATCACAACCTGCGGATGGTCCAGTTTTACTTCGTAGGCTGGGACGAGTCCCAGCAAAAATTGTGAGAGTGGATCGTGAACATGTCAGGAACCTGTTCACTCATGGCCTCTTGTGCTTATCAGCAACCCATTTGACGAGCAAACGGGGCTACCCATATTGAGTCATTCACACATGAGTCCCAATTTAGCAATTCGCATCCGCGTCTTCACCCATCGCCTCCAGGCGTTGCTGGGCTTCTTCGGGGGTGACATCTTCGATATGAGTCGAAATGGTCCAAACGTGACCGAAGGGATCTTTGAGACAGCCGGTGCGGTCGCCGTAAAATTGGTCAGCCAACGGGCGTACCACTTCTCCTCCTGCCGCCAATGCCTGGGCGTAAATCTCGTCGACATTCTCGACATAAATCAGAAAGCTGGCGGACGTTCCTTCTAAAGTTGAAGGACTGATCGCGCCTGCTTCAGCGTTTTCATCGGCCAGCATCACGTGCGAATCACCAATCTGAATCTCGGCGTGCCCCAGTTTTCCATCCGGCATCGGCAGCCGAAACACTTCCTCTGCACCGAAGGCCTGCTTGTAAAACTCAATGGCTTCTGACGCACCACGAATAAAGAGATATGGTGTGACGGAATGAAACTCGTCCGGGATTGGATTGATGCCTGTCATGGTTGACGCTTGTTTGATGTATGGGAAGGAGACTGTTCCTGAATTTCTGACCGGACGAAGCAACAGGCTCAAGAAAATCCCACGGGGAATGTGGATTCCCGCCTCAGCACTCATGCCGCTTGTTGGTGATCCGTACCGGATTCAGTCGATTCCTTCAGCGTGTCGTTTTCCAGCGTGAAGTTCTCTTCGTGGGCTCGTAACGATTCCAGGACAGGACGCTCCCAGCGAGAGAACAATTTCGGTAACGGCAAACGCTGATCAAGGCAAAGCCCTGCGATGAGAAACCCGATGGCCGCACCGGCACAGGTATCACTGAGAAAATGAGCATCCACCTCAACACGCTGCATGGCTGCAAAAACTCCTAAGGTCAAAAATAACCAACGACCTCGCGGAAAGAAACAGGCGAGAATCACCGTCAACCCGACCGCCGAAGCGGTGTGTCCTGATGGAAATGATTTCATAGATCGGTCAATCGCCAGTCCACCTTCTTCCAGAATCGGGAACCAACCGATGAACGTGTCTCCCACGGTCATCTTCTTATTGATCATTTCGGGTCTTAGCCTGATGACACTCATCTTGCCAAGGTTTGCGGTAAGCCCCGCACCGAACGCCGCAAGCCCCAAACGTGGCGTCAATCGATATCCACCAGGAACCAGCAAAGCCACAGCGACAAGAATGATGATCGTCCCCACGCCGTGGGCCACAATCTCACTGAGGGTCAATGAAGCTCGTAACAAACTGGGAACATCGTTCTTCAAAAAATAGCGAGCGATCTGCATATCCCACGGCATCGCGGCAAACGTCAGCGCGATCATCAACGCGGTGAAGAGATAGCAGATGCGAGAATGGAACGTGGTCGTCATGAGAGAATTTCAAACGATGCTGGAAACACGAGGAAGCATAGCAAATCCGTCCTTTCAGACAAAGAGGATTTGAGCAAAAACAGGCGTTAAGTATTCGTTCAAACCCAAGCTTTCTCAATTCTATTCTTTTCCATCCATCACTCGTTGCAGTTCCATCACCATATCAGTGACTGTTCGTAAGTCTGAGGGATCGAGTTCGTCCATTCGATAATCGCGTCCCAACTCAGTGATGGCACCTCGTGAGACATCGAATATCAGAGCCCATGAATCGACTTTGGTCTTCTCCGTCATTGCAAAAATATCATCGTCTGGCCGAATCTGTGCAGGAGAAATATCGAGTTCGGATGCCAGAGAATTACGAACTGCGAGACTCACTTCAGGTTGGGCATCGGGAACCTTTGCAACAAACTCATCATCGGATAAGGGTTCCCGATCAAAAAACAATTTTCCGAAAGCCTTTCGTCGTCGTATTACATTCCTGTAGGAAATTTGAAAAAGAACACTTAATGGAATCGCAAAACACATCGACCAGACCGCTGCGAACAGTCCATCTTGAATTGGTGTTGGTGATCCAATCATCCAAAAAACAGCCGACACAAGCAGGAATATCCCGAAAATTGTGATCGAAAAACAGCCGAGAAAATGATTCATGAAAAGACTTTTTGATGAGAAAGAGTCCACGTCACTAACAACTATCGTATCAGAAACAACAATGCGACTAGACACTGATTCGCGGCAACACTCACCCACACAATCGATTCGACTTGCAACAGGATCAACAGTTTGATGACAATACCCTACCTAATACTACGCTCTTGAAGCAGACACGTTAGACTCTCGTGAGTTCGTCCGTTCTGACAAAACCAACCGATCTCCGATCAACCCATCGATTGATTATGAATACTCAAGTCCATCATAAAGCGTCCGCAAAAGATGCCAGCGCTTTTGAGCACGGCGTCCTCGGCGAGTTACCGGCCACGGCGATCTGCGGCAACGATATTACTTCGTCTTGCCTGTACGTGTCGTCGCTCTCGATTATCGCGGCGGGACAATGGGCGCCGGTCTCTTTGCTGATTGTGGCGGTGCTGCTGTATTTGTTCCGCACCATTTACGCGGAAGTGGTCGGTGCACTTCCGCTCAACGGGGGAGCGTACAATGCGCTGCTCAACACCACCAGCAAGTTTCGCGCGTCGGTCGCCGCCTGCTTGACGATCTTGTCTTACATGGCGACGGCCGTGATCTCGGCGAATGAAGCGATTCATTATGCCGACCATTTATGGCATGGGATCCCGGTGATTCCCGTGACCATCGGTTTGCTGGCGTTGTTCATGATCTTATCGATTATTGGAATTACTGAATCGGCCGCGGTGGCGGTCGGCATTTTTCTCTTTCATATCGCGACTCTGACAACTCTGTTGTGCGTGGGAGGTTTCTATGTCTTCCAAAACGGCACAGGGCAGTTGATTGAGAATTATCAACAACCTTTAACGGCACCGAATCTACCGACAGTCTTATTCCTCGGCTTTTGCGCGGCCATGCTGGGGATCTCGGGGTTTGAAAGTTCGTCTAACTTTGTCGAAGAGCAAAAAGAAGGAGTCTTCCCAAAAACGCTCCGCAATATGTGGCTGGCCGTCTCTTTCTTCAACCCGATGATGGCACTTCTGGCGCTATCACTCATTCCGATGGGAGATGTCGAGAATCATAAAGAAACTCTCCTCTCTCATATGGGAGAAATTGCTGGCGGGAACTGGTTGTCCTGGATGATTTCAATAGACGCGATCCTAGTGCTCAGCGGTGCCGTGCTGACCAGTTATGTCGGTGTGAATGGACTTGTCCGCCGCATGACTCTCGACCGTTGCCTACCGCAATTTTTGTTGAAAACCAATTCTCGAGGAACGACTCATCGAATCATCATCGCCTTTTTTGCACTGGCCGTCTCGGTCTTAATCATCACGAATGGAGTGATCGAAGCGCTTGCGGGCGTTTATATTCTGTCCTTCCTGTCCGTGATGGCATTGTTCGCATTGGGCAACGTCTTACTCAAAGTCGCTCGCGGACGATTACCTCGACCAGTCAAAGCCTCTTGGATTGCCGTGATTATTGCGATGACCGCCGTGATGGCGGGACTGATCGGCAATGCAGTCATCAATCCCGAGTTCTTGGTTGTCTTTCTGCAATACTTCATCCCAGCCATGGCGATCATTATGATCATGCTGGGGCGGATCACGATTCTCAAAGGATGCCTGTTCATCGTACGCACCATCAGCACTTCGATTAGTCGAATGTCAAACAAATTGTCCGATAGCATTCGCGAGAAGATCGAAGACATCAATTCACAGCAGATGGTCTTTTTCACACGCGGCGACAACATTGCCAACCTGAATAACGCGATGCTGTATGTAAACCGGAACGAACAAACCAACCGCATCAAGTTTGTCACGGTCGCACCGAATTCTGATGATGTTCCGTCAAAACTCGCGCAAGACATCGATTTTCTCGACAAAGCCTACCCCGACACCGATATTGAGTTCGTATTGATTGAAGGAACCTTCGGACCAGACATGATTCAGCAACTCTCCGAAGAATGGGACATCCCGACCAACCTGATGTTCATCGGCTCACACGGCGGTGCGTTCCAATACAATCAAGCCAAACTGGGCGGCGTGCGACTGATTGTATGATGTGGATTGTCTAAACTCACCATAATAGGAAAACGATTGATGCAGATTTGGGTTGATGCTGATGCGTGTCCGCGAGATGCCAAAGAACTTCTCTATAAAACCGCTAAACGGACCGAAACGAAAACGACGTTTGTGGCCAATCAGCAAGTCCGTGTACCGGGATCAAAGTTCCTCGAAACCTTACTCGTCACATCGGGAGCAAATGTCGCCGATCAGAAAATTGTCGAACTGATGCAGTCGGGCGACTTGGTCATCACTGCCGACATTCCACTCGCCGCCGATGTTGTCGAAAAAGGTGGCTTGGCCATCAATCCTCGCGGCGAACTTTACACCGACAAGAATATTGGCGAGCGGTTGGCAGTCCGTGATTTGATGGACGGCTTGCGCGGTGGGGGAGAGATCACCGGCGGTCCGTCAAATTACAGCGACAAAGACCGACAAGCCTTCGCCAATCAGCTCGACCGCTCCATCACGGCGGCGAAAAAGAATGGTTAGTAAGGGTCGTTTTTTTCGTATTGGCAGCCATCAAATCGCCGTTTTGAATGAAATTTGCGTGAACTCTTCGGCCACATCGCTTACCTTGTAAGGATGTGATTCGTACCTTTGACTCATGCGGAGACGCTCACATGGGCCTGTGGGATTTGTTGACCAAAGACATTAGTTTTTCGCGTGTGGACCTCAAGTGGAGCGAACCCGCCCTTTACCGCATACGGCTGAAAAAAGATCTGCCATGGCGAGTGCTTCTGGTTCTTTCATGTTGGTTGGCCGCAACCGGTGGGCTGCTCATCATCTTCTCTCAGAATCAAAATCCAACCTCTCCTGGACTTGCCTGGGGGCTGGGCGTTGTCTTCGGCCTTCTCCCATCTGCCATCTTCTTCTTTTTCCGCAAAGATGATGTTGGCGGGAATATTGTCATCACCGAAGGACGCATCGAAGTCAGTCGGATTTATATCGGGCTGACGGCTCAATGGACACAGACGAAAGTCTGGGATCTCGGTCTCACCAATCGATACCATCTCTGTCCTGCCGAGCAGTTAGGACACAGCTTTCATGCCTTGTTTTGTAAAATCAGTGGAGAATGGGAACTTCTCGGTGTCCCGGAAAAGATTGATCTCAAAAAATTGTCCGCTGTACTGGCGGCCGATGGTTCCGAGATCAAAATTGTCTCCAAAATTCCCGACAAGTTCACGCGCGGTTATTCTCCCGCCATCGCAGGAGGCTTGAGTCTTGTAGGGGCAGCTTTGTTGATCGTCGGGTTCATCCTGTATCAGCCGGAGAACGGTCTCCAACGACCACAGGAATTCGCCGATCTCCCCAATCCCGGTTTTCCAGAGATGCAATTTCCCAACACACGCCCCGGAGCAAATCCTACTCCCGGCGACTCATCAACCGTTGACCGGCCTCCCTCCTCGACTCCCGAATCCAATGTGCCGGGCAACAATTCGTTTCCCATACCCGGTCAGGGGCCATCAACAACTCCGACCCCTCAACCCGGCTTTTCGAACCGAGGTAATTTCCAGTCTCCTCAAGTGCCATCTTCTTCTTCAAATCCGTTCGGGCCTTCCTCCATTCCCAAAGCATCGAGCCCTCCAACAACTGTCCCTAATCCCACGATTTCTTCCAACACGAACCAGAAAGTCGAAGTGGGGACACGTTCCGAATTGATCGGTGGAGCGGGAGGATTCCCCTTTTCTCAAATCTCGCCAGAGCAAAAGCCTGTCCTCGGTATCCAGGTGCGCATGGGATCATGGGCCGGAATAGAGCATCTCGGCAAGGTCGAAGCCCTCTACCAGATGGCTCGTCCTACCCCCAACACAACGGTCATCGTCGCCAAGTCAGGTTATGTCCTCGGAGGGATTGAGATCAATGCGCCAAAATTCGTAGACGGAATCAGACTTGTGTTCATGAAACAAACCAAGACGGGTGTCGATTCCTCAGATCATTATCAATCCAATTGGATTGGTATTGCTTCGCTAAAACCAACTCGACTGGAGAAAGAGGGGAAGCCGTCTTGGACTCTTTGGGAGTGATCTACGCGGAGTGAACACGAAAGTTAGTGGCCAGAGTTAAGAAAAATGCGGGATATGTATCGCCTTCTCATCTTGGCATGCACGGTCAGATTTTCAATGATTCCAAGACTGGAATGGCAAACATTCGGTCCTGACAGCCTGTTGAAAACTTAATTCTGCCTTTCCCGTCTGCCCCGACTCTCGGAAGCCTCCATTTTCGACTCCAACTCCGTTAAACTAAGAGTGTTGCGTTCTTAGAGATACAATCCAGCCACAGGACTGAACAATGGGCGATGAAAAAGACGTCAAACAGGATGTTTGGGTCGGTTTTGATCTGGGCGGCACCAAAATGCTAGCCGTGATCCTTGATGAAAATCTCAAGCCTCTCGGTCGTAAACGGCGAAAAACGCGCGGCCATGAAGGAGTCGATGCCGGCTTGGAACGCATCGAAGAAACGATTGAGAAAGCATTCAAAGATGCCGACATCGATCCCGCGCGATTACGGGGAATCGGCATTGGTTGTCCCGGAATCCTGGATCTGAAGAAGGGCATCATCAACGAAGCCCCCAACCTCGGCTGGGAAGACGCCCTGATCTGCGATTATCTGAATAAGAAGTTTAATGTTCCCGTTGTTCTCTTGAACGATGTTGATGCTGGCCTTTATGGAGAATTCCACTTTGGCGCCGCCAAAGGAGCCCATAATGCTTTAGGAATATTCCCGGGGACCGGGATCGGTGGTGCGTTCATTTATGAAGGCAAAATCCTGCAAGGGAATGGTCGCTCGTGCATGGAAATTGGACATATCCAGGTGATTCCGAATGGTCCTTTATGTGGATGTAGTCGTCGTGGTTGTCTGGAAGCAGTTGCCAGTCGCTTGGCAATTTCAGCAGCCATCGCACAAGCCGCCTATCGAGGGCAAGCTCCCTATGTTCGTGAACAGGCCGAAACCGATCTCAGCAATATTCGCAGCCGATTGATTTCTGAAGCAGTCGAGAAAGATAAAGTCGTTAAAGAGATTGTTCAAAACGCCGCCTATCAAATCGGTCTTGCGGCTGGCAGCATGATTCATCTGCTCTCTCCTGACAAAATCATCTTAGGTGGTGGACTGGCGGAAGCTTTGCCCGATTTATTCAAGAAGGGGGTTAAGAGCGGCATCGAAGATTGGATCATGCCGTCGTTCAAAGGCAGCTATGACGTGGAAGTCGCCAAGTTAGGTGATGACTCCGCCGTTCTTGGCGCAGCCGCATATGCACGCAACTCCTTTCAGTCAGAGAACGCACCGGAAGGAGCCACCGTTGCATCATGACTGATTCGCGACGATCACCCGAAAACTCTTCTTCTCTCGACAACAGTGATCCTGATGGATCACTGATTGCCGAAGAAAATGCCTCTTACGGCGAACCCCAAACCGTCGCGGTGATCGATATCGGGACAACCTCGATTCGCATGGAAGTCGCTGAAATTAATACGGCAGGACAAATCCATTCTTTACAGCGTTTATTTCAGGCGGTCAATCTGGGACGGGAAGCGTTTACTCGGGGATCGCTGCGAAAATCGACGGTGGAAGAATGTGTGCGAATTTTACGGAGCTACCGTCGTGTGCTGGACGAGTATCAAATCACTCGCCCTGAGCAAATCAGAATTGTGGCTACCAGCGCCATCCGAGAAGCCGATAACCGACTCTCGTTTCTGGATCGTATCTACAGCGCGACCGGTTTTCTGATTGAACCCATTGAGCCTCCCGATGTGATCCGCATCACTTACCTCGGCTTGCAACCTTTTTTGCAAGCCGAGGCCACGCTGTTCTCCAAAACATCGATGATTCTCGAAGTCGGCGGGGGCAGCACCGAACTGTTAATGGTTCAGGGAGAAGATGTGCTGACCTCACAAACTTATCGTGTTGGCACGGTCCGTTTGCGTGAGAGCCAGGAAGCACTGCGGGCCCCCCATATGCGTTCGCAAGACATCATGACCGATCAGATCACCCATATGATCGAGCAAATGCAGCAACATGTGGGTGAAGAAGGAATCGACCAAATTGTTGCTTTGGGAGGCGATGTCCGATTCGCTGCATCCCAACTTCTTGAAAATTGGACCCCCGAAAAACTGGCACGACTGTCCCTGAAAGCGTTGGAGAAATTTACCAAATCGATCCTCGCAATGACGCCCGACCAAATCGTTCGTCAATATCGTCTCAGTTATGCGGATGCAGAAACACTGGGGCCAGCATTACTCAGTTATGTGATGGTCGCCAAGGCATTTGATCTCGATGAGCTGTTAGTCACTCGCTTCAGCTTGAGAGATGGTTTGCTCAAAGAACTCTCGAATCGCCAAACCTGGAACACTGGTTTCGATGACCAGATCATCCGCTCGGCACACGAAATTGTCCGAAAGTTCCAAGCCGACGAGTCACATTGCGAACATGTCGAATTACTCAGCCGCGAACTTTTTCAAGCGATACGCGAAGAACACGGGTTGGATCAGCGACATGAAGTATTAGTTCGCGTGGCGGCTTTGATGCACGAATCGGGTATGTTTATTGGAATGAGCGGCTACCACAAACATACCTCCTACATCATTCTTCATAGTGACCTGTTTGGTCTCAGCCGACGCGACTTGATGCTCACCGCACTCATCGCCCGGTATCATCGCCGGGCAACTCCCAAACCGTCTCACCAGTCGTATGCCGCGTTGTCGAACGAGGAGCGAGTACTTGTACGACAACTGGCCGCGATCCTGCGTGTCGCCGATGCACTTGATCGCTCTCGCAGTCAACGAATCCGAGACATTAAATGCGAAGTTCGTGAACGGCAGTTTGTCATCAATGTCCCCCGCACCGCCGATCTGTCCGTCGAACAAATTGCATTGAAACAAAAAGGCCCATTGTTTGAGGAGATTTTTGGGATGCAGGTGGTTTTGCGTCCCCTGCCCAGCGCGACTCAAACCAGAAATAGATAACTCAGATCATGGAACTCAATCCCGAACATTACTTCAACCGCGAGTTGAGCTGGCTGGAATTTAACGACCGAGTCCTGGGTGAAGCGCGAGATGCTACGCTCCCCCTGTTGGAACGTCTGAAGTTTCTCGCCATCGCCAGTTCCAATCTCGATGAATTCTTCAAAGTACGTGTGGGTGGATTGAACATGTTGGCCAACCGGGGAGCCACCAAGACTGATCCCTCTGGCTTGACTCCCGCCGCACAACTTAAACAGATCAGCAAACGCACTCAACAAATGGTGCAGGACCAAATGACCTGTTTCCTGTCGGAAGTGGAACCGGGCCTGAATGAAGCCGGTATTCGCCGCCGCACAAGAAAAGACCTTTCAGAGAAACAGCTACGGTTTGTCAAAGAGCTGTTCCGAAGTGAAATCCACGCCGTCCTGACTCCGATGCGAGTGATCCTCGATGAAGAATTCCCGCTGCTTGTTCAGGAATCACTCAGCGTGTGTGTGCGGTTAACCTCGACCGAGTTCGATGAAGAGAGCCAACCGATTCCCAGGCTGGCTATCATCCCTTTTAATTCCTATTCATTACGCTTTGTCACTCTCCCCTCAGATGGCGGTTACGAATATATTCTGCTCGAAGAAATCGTTTCGATGTTTGCGGACAAATTCTTTGCTGGTGAAACCGTTGAAGAATGTGTTCCCTTTCGACTCACGCGAAATGCCGATGTCAGTTTGCGCGAGGATCAAGCTGCCGACCTGATGACACAAATGGAAGACTTACTGGAAGCTCGCAAAGAAGGCGAATGCATTCGCCTCGAAATCTCCGATGATGTCTCGACTGATCTCATCGAGATCTTAGCCGCGAAATTAGAACTCCCATCTCCGGGGCTCTACCGCGTCGCCGGTCCACTCGATATGTCCGCCTTTTGGGAATTAGTCGGCCTGTCTGGTTTCGAGCATTTGAAAATCGAAGATTGGCCTCCACAACAACCTGCAGCAATCAGCAGTAACGATAATCTCTTTGAATTGATTGCTGAAAAAGATTTATTGCTGTATCACCCCTACGAAAGTTTCCAGCCCGTTGTCCGCTTCATCGAACAAGCGGCCAACGACCCCGACGTGCTGGCCATCAAACAAACTCTCTACCGCACTTCGCGCAATAGCCCGATTGTTGAAGCGTTGATGAACGCCGCTAAAAAAGGAAAGTATGTCACGGTTGTTGTCGAACTCAAAGCCAGGTTCGACGAAGCCAGAAACATCGAATGGGCCAAGAACCTGGAACAAGCCGGGGTTCAAGTGATTTACGGCGTGCAAGGATTAAAAACACACGCCAAAGTTTGTGTGGTTGTTCGTCGCGAACCGCAGGGCATACGTCGTTATATGCACTTCGGCACAGGCAATTACAACGAAGCGACCGCACGGCTCTATTCTGACGCCAGCTTGTTCACCAGCGATGACGTTCTTGGTGCCGATGCCACCAGCTTCATGTATGCGATCACCGGTTATTCGCAACCGCATCTGTATAGTAAGTTAGAAGCGGCCCCCACAACGATTCGAACTCGATTGATCGAATTGATCGACGGAGAAACAGAGCGAAAAAAACAGGGACAAAAAGCGGAGATCATCGCCAAGGTCAATACACTGGTTGACCCGGAAATCATCGAGGCACTTTATCGCGCCTCACGGGCCGGAGTTAAAATCCGTTTGAATATTCGCGGAGCATGCGCATTGCGACCTGGAGTGAAGGATTTGAGTGAAAACATTCAGGTCATCAGTATTATTGACCGATTCCTCGAACACGCTCGTGTCCTCTATTTTCATCAAGGTGGCGATGATCTGGTTTATATTTCGAGTGCCGACTGGATGCCACGAAATCTTGATCGCCGTCTTGAATTGATGGTTCCCGTCGAGCATAGCGATCATCGAAATCGGTTACTGGCGATTTTGAAGACTTATTTTCGGGACAATGTGAAGTCGCATGAGTTAAAATCGAATGGGAAATACAAACGTCTGCGGCGAGGGAAAAAAGCAGAACTGCGCAGTCAGGATGTGTTGTATCGACAGGCTTGCGAAGCGACTAGCCGAGCGTCACAAACGTCTCGGACTGTATTTCAGCCTCATCAAGCTCCCGGCAGTGACTCAGATAGGACGTCAACGTGAAACAATTGCTGCTGATGCGACATGCCAAGTCGAGTTGGAGAGACAAAGAACTTTCCGATTTTGATCGTCCTCTGAAACGACGCGGACAGCGGGCCGCATTGCGAATGGGACAACATTTGCGAGAACAGCAATTGATTCCATCACACATCGTCTCCTCCACCGCTGAGCGCGCTCACGCGACTGCTGAATTACTCCTCAGTGAGTTTCCCGAACCTTCCGAACTGGAACTCCGCGACGAACTTTACCACGCCCTTCCGAAAACGATTGTGCGTGTCATTCGCGACACCGACGACAATCACGATTCATTAATGATCGTCGGCCATAACCCCGGCTTGGAAGAGTTAGTGTTTCAGTGGTCGGCAGATTTTGTCGAGTTCTCGACCACTGCCATTGCCCACTACTCACTCAGGATTGATCGCTGGTCAGAACTCAAATTGAATCTCGTGCAGAATTACGAAAACCTGTGGAAACCCAAGGAACTCGACGGAGAAACCACAGAAACATCACCGCAACCTGAGTAATCCTTATGGCACATCCGCATCTCATCCTTCCCGGAAAAAATCTTAAACTCAAAGATTTATCCACACGCGGGAAAGACTTTCACGAGGATCGTGAACAAGCCGACGCTGAACTTCCCGAATTACGTCTCGAACTCGCCGAGTTACAACGCAGGCTTTACGCCGAGGGAAAACAATCTTTATTGGTCGTATTACAGGCCATGGATACGGGAGGGAAAGATGGGACGATCCGCCACGTTTTTCGTGGCGTTAATCCGCAGGGAGTGCATGTTGCCTCTTTCAAACAACCCTCTGATCGAGAACTGAAGCACGACTTTCTATGGCGGATCCATCGTGAAGTGCCCGGCCGCGGAATGATCGGTATCTTCAATCGCTCCCACTATGAAGATGTGTTAGTCGTTCGTGTGGAAAAGATTGCCCCTAAAAACATCTGGTCCGAACGGTACGAGCTGATCAATCAATTCGAGTCACTGCTCACACATAACAACACTCGCATCCTCAAGTTTTTTCTCCACATCTCTCCCGAAGAACAACTCGAACGATTCCGTGCTAGGCTTGAAAACCCAGACAAACGCTGGAAGTTTTCGCCCCACGATCTGGAACATCGCAAACATTGGGAAAAGTATCAAAATGCTTACGAGGATGCTTTGACGAAATGTAGCACGAAAGAGGCCCCCTGGTTTGCGATTCCTGCCGACCAAAAATGGTATCGTAACTGGGTCATCTGCAAGACGATTGTCGAAACACTACAGGACATGAATCCTCAGTATCCTACAATCGATTGGGAACCCGAAAACTTCGATCTTGATGAACCATGACATCGCTTGCGTGTCTCACTGGATAACCCATCCCCTTCCGCCAGACCTCCATGAACGATTCCGTCACACCACTTCATTCTGATCACTCCCGAAAGTTCGAATACAACCGGTATGTCTATCCGGTTTTATCTCGTCGCAGTAAGGGACTGTCGCTGGGTGTGAATCTAAACCCGGACAAAATCTGTAACTTCGATTGCATCTATTGTCAGGTGAATCGCCGTGTGGAAGCAGAAACCACATTTGTCGATCTTCCCGGCGTACTGCGAGAGCTGGAAGATCTGTTATCCCTGATTGTTTCGGGCGAAATCTACGATCACCCTAAGTTTTCAGATGTTCCCGACCACTTAAAACGGCTGAATGACATCGCATTTTCAGGCGACGGCGAGCCAACCACTTATCGCAATTTTGATGACATCATCTCGCAAGTCGCCGCTCTCAAAGAAAAACACCAACTTTCTGAAACCAAGCTGGTTCTGATCACCAATGCCAGTATGTTTCATCGCCCGGTCATTAAAAATGCCCTCGAACTGATGGACGCCAACAATGGAGAAGTCTGGGCGAAACTCGATGCAGGGACGCAAGAGTATTATCATTTGATTGAACGGACCAAAATTCCGTTTCAACAGATCCTCGACAACATCCGCGACGCGGCAAAGATTCGTCCGCTCGTCATTCAATCACTGTTCATGCGCGTTAATGGACATCCTCCCGAAGATGCCGAGATCGAAGCCTACTGTGAGCGTCTGAATGAAATGATCGCATCGGATGGTCAACTGAAGTTGATCCAGATCTACACAGTGGCACGGTCGCCGGCAGAGAGTTACGTTGCCAGCTTGAATGATGAAGAAGTCGATCAGATTGTCGCCACAGTCCGAGAGCGAACAGGCTTAATCGTTGAAGGGTATTATGGTCGCCCCACCGAACCACAATCGACGACTTAGCGAATAGACGCAAGTGACCCATTCGGGAAATCGATCATCACGACTGAATTGTCGGGCATGATTAACCGTGCCTGGCTTTGTTTTAATGCCCGTTCTTCCAGCAGATGTTCACACCGCGGACATCGAGCAATGTGAGCTTCCACCAACTTGGTCTTCTCGGCATCGAGTTCACCATTGATGAATGATTGTGCCAGTTCTGTCACTTGATCATGTGAGAGTGCTTGGGGTGAGGACAAAAACTGATTCCCGACGAACAAACCCACCAGCAGACACGTTGCCGTGATGGCAACAAGTTTGACTCGCTGGATTTGGCGTTGTTGCTTGAGCCGTTTGACCAAGCCCATAATCGTGCCTTGATCGCACGGCTTCCAGGATTGTTCATCGGCTTGTGAATCGGGGGTCGAGTTTTGATTCGTCATGATCATCAATTCCTGACTGCTGGCAGCATCTCTCAAAAAACTTGATTATTGTAATATCGGCATTCTGCCCAGTCTTGTCTGTGAAATGACTCACAAATTCGACTGACTGTCACTATTCCGTCGGAATCACGGGAGCAGCAAGACCAATACTTTCTGCCAGTCGAGCCGGATTGGGAACATAAATCTTCCGTTTTTTGATCAATAACAGGCGATCATATCCCAGTTCTCCCAGCAACACAGTCACCGTCTCGCGAGTACTACCGATGATGTTGGCCAAATCCTGATGCGACAATCGGATCGCAATCCGCACCCCCTCGGTCTCCTGCTCGCCGTATTTTTCCAAGAGTTCGACGAGCAAATGAACCAGTCGCTCCCGGTTGGAACGAAACAACAAAGACTTCAATCGGCGTTCAACGCGACGCCTGCGCAAACCCAGCAAACGAGTGACTCCCAACGAAACTTCCGCATGACTTTCCATCAATTCGTGGATCACATTTCGTGGGATGGCAACCACTTGAGACGTTTCCATCGCCTCGGCGAACTCTTCTCGAGTCCCTCCTTCTAAAATCGCCAATTCTCCGAATAATTCTCCTGGATCAATCAAAGCCAGCAATGCCTGCTTACCATCAGGTGTCAGATGATAGAGTTTAATCCGCCCCGAAATCAGCAGAAGAACGGAATCACTCTGATCGGACGGCAGGTAGACAAGCGATGCTTTAGAGAACTTTCGCATCCGCGATTGAGACTCGACCTGTTCGATCTGACCGGGAGAAAGTTTCTCAAACAGGCTGCACTGCTTCAGAAACCAGTACTTGTCTTCCATGAATGGCCCACATCAGAAATCAAACGACCCGGAAATCTCAGAGAGTTACCACAGGCTTCAACAATACGCATGTGAATGCATTCAGGCAACCCGAAGAAAAACTAAGCTCAACTATTCGTTCTGAAATACCGTCCTCCCCAAGTCCCACGGCACGCCGATTGAGATCACTGTAACGCGACCAGTCCACTGTTTGGAGTCCGCATTCGAAAAACCTACTTTTCTGGCGACAAATGTGGCCGTGAGCTCCGCTTGAATGGAAACTCCCAACGGATCACCGGAATCACAATCTAATCCCGACGGAATATCGACCGCAAAAACAGGCGTCGCCGCAGCATTGATTCTTTCAATCAAGTTCACGAAAGGAGGCCGAACTTGTGAACTCAACCCCGTCCCGAACAACGCATCGACAATCCAGTCCGCTTCTTCCAGCGACTCATCAAAATCGGAACCCACATCATCAACCGAGTATTCCTGGATCGGAATCCCCAAACGCGATGCTACCCGATAATTGATGAGCGCATCGCCTGCCAGTTTTTCAACGGACGAAAAGAGCCTCACCTCGACTTCGCAACCAGCCAACATCATATGTCGGGCAATGACAAATCCATCTCCCCCATTGTTGCCACCTCCCGCACAGATCACGGCACGTCGCACATTACTTTGACTCAGCAATAACTCCGCAGCACCACGGCCAGCATTTTCCATGAGAGCGATGCCGGGAAGTCCCAACTGTTCGATGGCCACACGGTCCACATTACGAACTTCTTCTCGACTTAACGTGGGAATTGCGTTCATGATGACTCTTGGGTTTCTGGAGAGTTTACGACAACATTTGACAGTCATTCACCCTAATCGATCATGAAACCAAATCAAGAAACACGCTAGGAGCACCCTAAATCAACGGGCAACCTCTTTTTCCCGAAGTCCCGATATGTTATAATTTTTCGAGTCGTTAAGGGATGACCTTTCTGGGAGTTAGGGCCTTTTGCTGGACACGTACGCAGAACGCTGGGCGTTGGTGACCGGTGCCTCTTCAGGCATCGGTAGAGAGTTCGCGCATCGACTTGCCGGACTCGGAATGCACCTCGTATTGACGGCTCGTCGTGAAGACGAAATGCGGAAACTCGCCGACGAACTCGACACTCGTCACGGCACACGCTGCGAGATTATTCCACTCGACTTATCAATTCCTAGTAATCCCGAGAAGCTGGTTGATGAAATCCACAAACGAGACATCAGCATCGAACTTCTGGTCAATAATGCGGGCTTTGCTCAGGTCGGCACTTTTGCGGATACCGATCAGGAACAAATCTTTCAACTGGTGCAGTTAAACATAGCCGCACTGACAGAGCTTTCTTATCGGCTCGCCGGCCCGATGATCGAACAAAAGCACGGCGGCATCATTAATGTTGCGTCGGTTGCCGGCTTTCAGCCTGTCGCTTACATGTCGGCTTATGCCGCCAGTAAGGCGTATGTCCTGCATTTCAGTGAAGCTTTATGGGCCGAGTTCAAAGACTACGGGATCACCGTCTTAGCACTTTGTCCCGGACCAACCGAAACGGACTTTTTCAATGTGGCCGGTGTGCCGGGTTGGTTAAAAGGCCAAGCCGCACACACCTCTGAAGAGGTTGTCAAAATCGCGTTGCGCTCACTGGAAAAGAAAAAGCATTACGTCGTCGTAGGGTGGAAGAACTACATCCTGTCATTGCTGTGCCGCTTAGCGCCTCGCAAAATGGTGGTTAACGAATCTCGCAAATACTTCCGGCCTCGATCCAAGCCGAAGAAGAAACGTAAAGAGAAAAACACCGAACAGGATTCAGCATCCGCTGAGGGTTCCGAATCTTGATCGCCGGTAGAGATCGCTTACCCAAACAGCCCTTCTACCAATGCTCCTTCTTCCACAATTTTCATGGGCCGTCCTAAGGGACTGATCGTCTCGCTAGTTGGATCAACATCAAGTGCGTGACAGATCGATGTGAACAAGTCACCGATTGTGACGGGTTGATCATCCACCATCGAACCATCTTTCGTGGTGCTACCAATCACTTGGCCACCCCGCACCCCCGCACCGGCCAGCAGAGCGTTAAACGCTCGGGGGAAGTGGTCGCGACCAGTGCGAGGATTAATGCGAGGTGTTCGACCAAACTCACCCATCCAGACAACTAACGTGTCGTCCAGCATCCCACGTGTTTGCAGATCACCCAACAATGTGGCCAATGCAGGATCGACTTCTCCTGCCAAGCGGTCGGTCGCTTCAAAAATTTCCTGGTGAGTATCCCAGTTACGATGATTCACCTCGACATAGGGAACGCCGGTTTCAATCAATCGACGTGCCAGCAAACAACCGCGACCAAAATCGGTATCACCGTAAGAATCTCGCAGCCCTTGTGACTCTTCCTCCAGATTGAACGCCTCCAGATTCTTGCTTAAAACCATCTGTGCGGCTTTTCCGTAGAGCTTCTGGTGATCGGCCACAACCTGACCGGCTCCCTGTTTCGTAAATTCAGAATCGACTCGACTGAGCAATTTGCGACGGCGATCATAACGGGCAGATTCGACCGATTGCACGACATTTTTCGGCATCTGACCGGGTTGATCGACAATGAACGGCTCGTAATTGATTCCCAAATGACCCGCATGTAATCCCGATGCAGGGCGACCGATAGAAACGACCGACGGTAGATCAAAATCTGGAGTTTCCAGATGAGTCGCCAAATTCGCTCCCAAGCCGGGATGCTTCACACTCCCCGATGGCAGGTAGCCGGTATGCATCTGGTAAGTGGCACGTTGGTGATTGCCTTCTTTGCTGGTCATCGAACGGATGATGGTGGCTTTATCAAGAGCCTTGGCAGTTTCCGGCCAAGCGTGGGCAATCTCGACACCGGGAAGAATGGTTTTAATGGACTTGGTCGGGCCACTGATGTCGGTTGTGGGTTTCGGATCGAATGTTTCTAACTGACTCGGTCCTCCCTGCATCCACAAGACAATCATCTTCTTGCCCCGTTTCCGCAATTCGGCCGCTTGCAGACTCATCATGTCCTGCAAGCTGAGGAACCCGGTTGCGGCGGCTGTCGCAGAAACGGTGTGTAAGAAACTTCGACGAGTGAGGCCGCGTCGAGAGAATTGCAGATTTTGATGAAGAGAAGTTTTCATAGGATCAGGCTTTCCAAAAAGGCCCGTGGAGTATCGATGGTAAATTCAGGATCAACTCAACAAATATTAACGCTTGGTCAAAAACTCCGAAGAGTTCAGCAACGACCAGTACAAGTCTTCAAAGGCTTCGCGACGATTTTTCACTTCGCCCAAATACTCGCGAGCAATTTTGAGTTCGGATTCGGTCGGTTGGCGAGACAAAACCGTCAGATACAGTTCGCGAGTGACATCGTCATTCTTTTCGAACCGCTGCATGATTTCAGTCAATTTGCCGCCGCGTGTGGCCTGAATCGCTTGTTCCACTTGTGGTGAGTTCATCAGAAACAAAGCCTGCGGGATTGTTCCAGTGACATCGGCCTGTGGCATCGAAGGATCAAACTCAAACAGTTGAGTGAATTGGAATCGTGGAGAGCGGAAATAACCCATTGGCCCCCCCATTCCGGTTCGTCTGCGAAGTGCTACGAAGTTGGGATTGGTATCCATCCCCAAAGCTTTCACGAACGAATCGTACAACGCATCGGCACGAAGTCGTGTGGGAGTTCCTGCAGCGAACATCATGTCGGAATCTGCGGTCAAGGCTCGTTGATAGGTGTTCGTTAATACGATCGTTTTCAGCAACCACTTCATGTCGTAATTGTGAGCCACAAACTGACCAGCCAACAAGTCGAGCATCTCTTCTGCATAGGCAATTCGTTCGGGCCCCATGTCGTCAATCGGCATATAGAAACCAGAACCGGTCAATTCTGACCACATCCGGTTAACGTAAGCGCGAGCAAACCACGGATTATCGGGAGCCGTCAATGTTTCCGCCAGGAAAGTTCGTCTGGCAACATCTGGTAATTCTTGCGGAGCTGCTTCTGCGTTCACAAAAAAGACTGGATGCACGGGAGTCCCTTGCGACGAAGGATCGTTCAGATCGGGCATATAGTATTCGGCACTTCCTTGTCCCGGACGTTCCATATTGGGGATATTCTTCATTTCTTCGGCCGTCAACATACCATCTTTGTCGACATCGATGGTTTGCACCAGACGGTCGAACAATCGAGAGATCGGGTTATTTCCGGCTTCCTCTTTAGACAGCTTCCCGTCGTTATTCCGATCCATCAAACGCACAATTCGATCCGCATTTTTGATCAAGTCTTGTGCTCCTCCACGACGTCCACGCTCATCCAGCGAGGCAATCACAAAAGTTCGTCGCTCACCGTCCATCTGTTGACGAAACTGAACCCTCGTAAAATAAGCCGCCAGTTCGTGAAAGTCTGCCCGCTTCCATTGATCGGTGGGATGGTCGTGACAATTCGCACATTGAATCTGAATTCCTAAAAAGATGCGTGAAGCTTCCGCCGCAATCTCTGCCGGCTGGCCTCCATGAGCCATCAGAAGTGCCGTTGACCCTTCCTCAGAAACATCACCAGTGGCTGTCAATATTTGTGTGGCAATCTCGTCCCAGGATTGATTGCTGGCGAGTTCAGATTTCAACCAATTTTCGAACACCGGCTGGAAGCGTCGGGTTCGTTCGTCGGTAGCTCGTGAGAAAATTACGTCACGCCAGTAACGCGACCAGTTATCGGCATAGGCATCTGAGGTCAAAAGTTGATCGATGAGTTCCGCACGTTTCTGCGAAGAAGGGTTGAAACTGAACAATGTCACTTCACCCGCCGTCGGTGGAACGCCGGTCAAGTCGAGAGAAACTCGACGCAAGAAATCCTCATCACTCGTCACCGCAGAGGGGTAAACTTTCATGGTTTCCAAATGCTCAGCCGCCCGGCGATCAAGCTCACGGGCCACATCACCGGTAGATTGTGCAGAAACTTCTGCAAAGTTGACGGCAGCATCAGATTTTGAACCGATCAGGCAGGCTACCATTCCCGCGATCAGGCAAGTCTTGTTCAACATCGTTTGGGCAATCATCTTTTCACCTGTGAGTTAGATAATGGTCGTCATTTCAGGCCCGACCTGAGCTCTCTCTCGTTAAAACACCGTGCGACCAGAGAAGTTGCGGTCGATTCTCCAATTTTTACCCCGGAATTAAGGGAATCGTTTTATTTTTTTGGCATTTTGAGACAGAAATCGACATTGTGTGATTGGCCTCCATCAGACTTTCACCTCAGAACCACACACAACATGCCACCTACTACCCTGATTCTCGTCATCGTGCTGGCTGGTATCGTCACCGTTGTCGGCTCCATTCTGCTCTTTCGATTGAACGCCTTTCTGGCTTTGGTGCTGGGCGCTTTGGTTGTCGCCGTACTGACTCCACGTGCGAATCTCGAAAACTTTGCGGTGGCTGATACGGATGCCAAAGTGATCACCGCTAGCAGTGCCGGTATTGAGCTCAAAGTTTCTCACTCGATCTCTCCGGTAGATTCCCTCTGGTTAGTCGTCCGAAAACCAGCCCCGACCGAATCGTATGAGACCGTGGCGACACTGAAAACGACCGAGCATTTTGTCGTCCTCAAAAAAGAGAAGAAAGAAGAACGCATTCGTCTGGCATTTACTGACGACTACACTCAGAACGATTATCAAAAATCTGATCTCGTCATTGCTCCCGACAAATTCGTCGCCGCCAAAAAGTCAGCCTTTATCACCATCGGCTCACGTCTCGCCGCTGCCTTTGGATCAACCGCCGGCAAGGTCGGTCTCATCATTGCGATGGCCTCCATCATCGGAAAATGTTTACTGGATAGTGGAGCCGCCCATCGCATTGTTGATTCCGCACTGAAGCTCGTCGGAGAAAAACGCGCACCTCAAGCCTTTATCTTCAGCGGCTTTCTACTCGCGATTCCGGTCTTCTTCGACACCGTCTTCTATCTGATGGTTCCCATCGGGAAGGCGATGAGATTGCGCACCGGTAAAAACTATCTGCTGTACGTGTTGGCCATTGTCTCGGGAGGAACGATGGCTCATTCTCTTGTCCCGCCAACTCCGGGACCATTATTTGTTGCGGAAGAACTACAAGTCAGTATCGGTTTAATGATCATTGCCGGTTGTGGCGTGGGGCTTTGTACCAGCACGGTAGGTTTCTTCTGGTGTCACTGGATCAATCGTATCTGTGAATTGCCGTTGAGAGATACTCCCGACTTGTCGTTAGCCGACTTGGAAAAACTCTCCACACGCGACGAATCGACGTTGCCTCCTCTTGGACTTTCGCTGTTACCAATTTTGCTTCCGGTATTCCTGATTGGTGGGTTCACGATTTTGAAACCGTTTTTGACCGGTCTCGACCCAACGCTCATGACGGTCCTGCAAACACTCTCTGATAAAAATATCGCGTTGGTGATTTCTGCCATGATCGCCATCGGATTATTGATTAAGCAATCGGATCTCACCAAAGATGAGTTTTCTGCCTCCATGCAATCGTCTTTGGCCGGTGCAGGTGTGATTATCCTGATCACTTCCGCAGGTGGCGCTTTTGGACAGATGCTCAAAATGACGGGCGTCGCCTCTCTCGTTCAAGAGTTGCCGTTACACTCCCCCACATTGATTCTCACTCTGGCATTTATGATCACGACGGCAATTCGCACAGCACAAGGCTCATCAACGGTTTCTATGATCACAACCGTTGGGCTGTTCGCCCCATTGGTGGGCGAAGGGGTTCTCGGTGTCCATCCCGTTTATATCGCGCTGGCAATCGGCTGTGGTTCCAAGCCCATCGCCTGGATGAACGATAGCGGCTTCTGGGTGATCACACGCATGAGCGGCATGACCGAAAAAGAGGGTCTCAAATACATCACGCCTCTCTCTGCAGTGATGGCCATCACGGGATTGATCGTGGTTTTGATCGCGGCAGCCGTCTATCCGGGTGTTTGAGCCATCATCATCTCTGCTTTTCACAACTCCCGTTAATCGCTAAAATTGCCAGCGGTTAATCTAAAACTTTCTACTTCAAACCCGATCACAATGATCAAACCGGCTAAAAACATTCCCGAATCCTCACCCTCCATCGGCATCAATCGATTGCCAATGGAAGAGGATATGGTCAATTCTATGACCGTAGAACGGAAGCAGCCTCCGAAAGTCGTACGCGGCCTGAAACGAATCTGTTATCTGGTCGGGGCAAGCGTGTTTTTTACGCTGGGAATTCTCGGCGCGCTCTTGCCCGGATTACCGGCGACGCCGTTTCTGCTGCTCACGAGTTACTTTTTACTCCGCACCTCACCAAAACTCCACGCGAAGCTAATGCGTTCTCGTTGGTTCGGTCCAATCCTGCATGACTGGCAAGTCAACGGTGGGATTCGACAACACATCAAACTCAAAGCAATATTGTTTGTGGCTGTTGCCGTAGGACTGACGATTGCCTTCTCCAGCTTGCCATTGTGGCCGAAGATGATGGTCGGTCTTCTCGCCTGCATCGGCATCAGCGTGATTCTCAAACTGCCGACTGCGGAGTAAAGTTCTCCTTCACCCGACCCACAAGTGTTCGCTGAGTTGAGCATCCGACCGGCTCATCTCCGACAGCACAACAGCCAACGTCAATAATGCATCGGTGTCGAAGAAAGCCTCGCCTTCGGGAAGAGTTGCTGGCACCTGATTCGGAAACTGCCCCAACGCCGTCCCTTCCATCAACCAAGTCTCCCATTGTTCTCTGGGAACAAGACGGCCTTCATCATTGACGAGAGCACATTGTCGTCCGTCGTCATCAATCAAGATCCCCAGATGCAAAGATCTTGAAACGACAAACTCGCCCAACCTCATCACGTCACGATCTTCAGAAGATTCAAGGTCACGTTTGCGATGCGGCAACGGCAACACATCCAACGTGCATGGTAGCGGGGCAAACAATCGTTCCGCCAACTCATTAACACGTTTCAGAGGAGATGCGAAGCCCACCCTCAATGGTCGCAAAGCATGGAACAAGCCATTAAGCGACGCTTCGTAGTCGTCCAAAACATTCCACGTCCGATAATGGCCATTCGCATGAGCCAGCCGAAACGTGGAGAGTGTTTGTGCCGTCTCTATCTGGGCCAGAAGTTCTGGATCAACAATCGTTCGACCTTCGCCAGACAGAAAGTCGAATCCAATCCACGAAGAGTCGCTGCCTGCTCCCGTGACAAGAATTCCTCCCGTTGCTTCAAGCTGTTGAATGGCAAACGAGAGTTCCGGTGCCACAGTCAAACCGAGATCAACAATCGAAACACCACTCGCACGCAAAGCATTCACCACGCCAATCATCAAGTCGGGCGCGGCGGGATGCTCCTGATAACCAATCACCAATGTCGGTTGGCCGGTCGGAGCGGACGAAAAAAGTCCCTGCATCAATAACGTGACATACGCATTCGTCAGTGCCGAGGCATGAAACCGATTGATTTCATTCAGGTAGGCACCACGCAAGCCGGCGGTGGTCACCAATGTCTCTCGTTCCTCATGCGCATTCAGATCAAGCTGTACTGTTTCGGGAGAAAGATGACCTTCATGCTGACGAAGGGGACAATTTCGACACTTCGGATAGAAGGCCGCCAACCGGGCATAATGAACGGCTGGTGAGATTGGGTACGACTCCCCCGGACAGAAATAGAGAGCGGGTGTACTCTCGGATTTTACCGGTTGATCCGTCACAACGGACTCGCATTCTGAAGGCGGGCGGGGTTTAATAGTCGAGAACTGTAGGAGATGTTGCCGACGACGGTCAAGAAGGATTCCCCGTGACCACACATGCCAGCCGATTTCTCGCAAAACCGGACGAATTCGCCACCGGTCCACTGGTGGCGCTCACCGGGTCACAACGCTTCCTTAAACGTGCTTCTCTGAAAACTCTGGCCGAATTGGTTCTGGGAGGAGAAGAAGCTGAGCCGATGGTATTCGCCGGTAAAGACACCGTTCTGAGCGATGTTCTCGATGAATTATCGATGATTTCCATGTTCGGCGAGCAACGCTTGGTGATCGTGGAAGAAGCCGACGATTTTGTGAAGAACTATCGCAAGCAACTCGAAAAATACCTTGAGAAGCCTGCCAAGAAATCGGTTCTGGTCCTCGATGTGAAAACCTGGAACAAAAGCACCAAACTCGCTAAAGCCGTCCTCAAAGTCGGGCTGACCATCGTCTGTGATGATCTCAAAGGGAGAGAATTACAAAGCTGGATGTCTCAACTGACGAAAGAAAAGTTCGGAAAAAATATTGCGAGGGAATCAGCCTCTCTCATCGAGGAACTGGTCGGCAATAACCTGGGACTCATCGAACAGGAACTCAACAAACTCTCCAGCTACATCGGAGAGCGAGATCGTATCGAACAGGAGGACGTTCGTGCGCTGGTGGGTGGTTGGAAAGTCGAGACGACCTGGAAGATGATCGACACCCTCCGTGATGGCCGATTGGGGGAATCGCTCGAACTACTAGATAACCTGCTCGATGCGGGCGAACATCCACTCAAACTCCTTGGTGGCATTAACTTTGTGTACCGTAAATACGTTCTGGCCACCGAGTGGGCCCGACAAGGAACTCCCTTGGGAGAATCTCTCCGAAATGCGAAAGTTTTCCCACAAGCCATTGATCCCTCCGGTCGATATCTGAGAAGAATCGGTCGCCCGAATGCCGAAAAGATTCTCACACGCTTGATGGCCGCAGATGGCGATTTGAAAGGTCGTTCGACCATCCCTGATCGCATGCGAATGGAACGCTTGCTGGTCGAGTTGAGTGGCCTGATTTCTGCGGATGCTTCCGTTTAAGAAAATTGTGCGCAAAATCGTATTGCCACGGCTGCGAGAGCGGTTTATAAAAATAGATACAGATTGATCGTTGCAGACTCTGGGCCTATCAAGTGAGGCAACGATCATGACGCATCCTGACCCTGCTGCTGTCTGTCCCGGTCGTGCTCCCCGGAATTGGCAGTCAACAGTCGCAGGTCCACACGGGGGCAACACACGTGAAGAGGTCTTCCACACTGATGACTGATTTACGCTACGAAGATGACTGCGTCCAAAGTGTGCATCACGAAGCGATTCGCGAAGCAGAAAAACACAAATGGATTGAAAGTCAAAAACATGGTCGTGATGTGGGTGAAGCCGCACTACGTGAATGGTGCGATCAACACTGGCCCAAATTCTGCCGTGACAAATACATGCAACATCTGACTGGTCAGACTTGTTGGAAAGAGTTCTCACGCAACAAATTCGGATTATTGAATAACAATCCGGTCAGCGATGGTGAGATTCTTGAGCGTGTCAAAAGGTATCTCATTGGTGGCGGAGAAAATCTCTGCATTATCAATAACGAGCTCGATGCGACTCCACAATTTCCCAGCACGATGTACCAATTGCTCAATGTGATCAATTTGAACGATGATCGAATCGATCCCCCGTTTCGTTGATCTGGCAGTTCAGACAAACGGACATCCCATGTGCGCAAATTTCTTGAGCCATTCGCTCGCGTTCTGCGCTGATTGAGCGTACTGGTTACATGACAGTCAATTTACATGACAGTCAATCAAAACGTGACAGTTAGCCCCTATGTCTAACTAAAATGCAGAAATTGTTTCGCCACCTTTGGTTGTGCTGATGGCTCGCCATGTTGAAAGATCAATGTTCTCGGAGACGAATCGCACTGCACCATCCATCATTAACACTTGGACTCCACCCACATGCCGACTTCGTGAGCCAAACATTGTGGGGTTAGCGCTCGTCGAAACAGCACACGGAAGATTCTGGATCGGCTGATTGTTGCAGAAACCGGCAGTGTATATCCGGTCGGGCAAGTTGGAGTTTGGCCCCAGATAAGTGCTGAATTGACTGGCGTCACCCCACCAGCCAAAACCGCGCAAATCAGAGCCCTGCCCTTGCAGAACTTCAGCCATCAATAGCGTGTTCGATGTCCCATCCACGGCATCTGCCATGTCATAGCATTCTCTTGCTCCGAACGGGGCTCCGAGAAATGTCACTCCATTCAAAGTCCCTTGGGTATAGCCAGTGTTGCCGTAGTTGACTGAATAGTTGTGGTTGGTAATAACTCCGATGGGTGAGTTCGTCTGATCGCTGGGACAGGTTAAAACATTATAGCGTTTACCCGTCACCTGCAAATTCACACCACTACCATATCGAGGACCGGTCGCGTCGCTCCCTCCTGAGTTCTGATAAATTTTGAATTCAGCCGCCTTTTCGATGTAGGGAAGAATGGCTACTTGCCAAGTTCCCCAACAACAACTGTAATTTCCTCGGGGGAAAACTGTATAGACATCGTGATAATTCTGCATCGCCAACCCGAGTTGCTTGAGATTATTTTTACAAGAACTGCGTCGAGCGGCTTCTCTCGCCTGTTGCACTGCGGGCAGTAACAACGCCACCAGAACTGCGATAATCGCAATGACGACCAGCAGCTCAATCAATGTAAATCCGCGCTTGCACGTTGAATGACTTTTCAACACGAGACACCTCCAAAGTAAAATGAAAAAAGAAATATTACTTATGATCCGATGTCGAGGGTGAAGACATTTTCGTCTTCGACACTCACTGTAAATTTCACGTCGCTCTCGACGTTATATTCGGGAGGAATCAGTTCCTCGGCGATTTTATTCGATTCACCTGGCATCTCAATTGGCTCTGCGCCTGACTCATAAGCACTGATGCGTACGATATAGTCACCCGGGGGAAGTCCCTTATTAGCCGGTATGGTGAACTTTCCTGCCTCGATCATGGCACCTGAGGCTGTTCCTTCGCCTACGGGAGAAAACTCGATAGTCCCTTCTGCAATGGGTGTTCCTTTTAAGCTCACTTCGCCTGAGACTTGCTGTCGTTGCAGCGGATCCGGTGCTCCACATCCCGCCAGACAGAATGAAACCATGATAATCAAACACACGATGATCGTTTTCTGCATATCTCAATTCGTCCGTTTTCAATGAGTCGATGATGAGTAAAATGTTCTCATACTGAAAATTCTAAACCATTGGTCGCCATTTTTTCACATAAATCACTACCAATATGCAATTCTCTCAGATTTTCCTAACACAGAGCGAGAGTCAGCAAACGTATGATGATCGCTTGTGGGCAATGACGGACCAATCTATTCTTGAGTGATTGAAATGTTCTCCAATCAGGGAAAGTCAGCTTTGTGGCTCAGGATGAAAAAACATCTATCAATCATGAGCCGCGTGATGTGCCACAGCATCGCTTTGCCGGATTACGACTCGTCTCGCTGCTGACATTGTGCAGCCGAGTGCTGGGCCTCGTCCGTGATATGTTAATGGCGTCTCGGTTCGGCAACGGCCCGCTTCTCGATGCCTTCACCGTCGCATTCCGCATCCCCAATCTAGCCCGTCGATTGTTCGGCGAAGGCGCACTCTCCACCGCTTTCCTGCCCACGCTCGTCGGCAGGCTGGAAAATGAAGATCGTCAATCGGCCTGGCGACTCTCGACAACCGTCCTCGTCACACTTGCCGGCACATTATCAATCATTGTGTTGATGGGAGAAACGGGACTCCTTTTCGGACACTCACAACTTCCATCCGACCACCCCGCCAGCTTTCTGCTGGAACTGACGGCTATCATGCTGCCTTACTTGCTGCTGATCTGTCTGGCGGCACAAGTCTCGGCTATCTTTCATGCACTCGGTCGCTTTGGTTGGCCCGCCCTCTCACCAATTGTTTTGAATCTGGTGTGGATTCTCGCTCTGTTCGGAACCGGTGGTGCCGACTGGCCTCTGAAAACACAAATGACAATCGTCTGTTGGGCGATTCTGGCGGCTGGTGTTATTCAGTTTCTGTTACCGCTGTTATTGTTGCGGAGGAGCGGTTTTCAATTCCTGGCCGCGACCACAGAAGATCGCGACACCGTTCGAGAGATCGCACGAACGATGGTCCCCATCCTGCTCGGACTTTCTGTCACTCAACTCAATGTTCTCGCCGATAGTCTCATTGCTTGGGGCATGTCGGCTCAGGATGGATTTGCCGCATCCGACTGGCGTCCCTTGAACGCTGGAACGGCATCGGCACTTTATCTCGGCCAACGTCTTTATCAGTTTCCCATCGGTGTGTTCGGCGTCGCCTTGGGAACGGTTCTATTCCCCCGATTTGCCCGTCATGCGGAACAGAGACAATTCGGTCTCCTCGCCAACGATTTCCTCGATGGTATGAAACTGGTTCTTGCCATCGGTATTCCCGCAGGAGTCGGCTTGATCGTCATCGCTCACCCACTCGCTGAAGTTCTGTTTCAACGTGGGGAATTCAATGCCGACGACACCCTGCAAACCAGCCATATGATTATGGCGTATGGTGTCGGTGTCTGGGCATTTTGCAGTCTGTTGATTGTCAACCGGGCCTTCTTCGCCTTGCGAGACTTTTCGACGCCACTGCGTATCGGCATGGCCACCTTAATCGTCAATCTTGTTCTCAACTTCACTCTGATCTGGCCACTCGGTGGAGCCGGCCTGGCCCTGGCCACCTCGATGGCCTCAATGTTTCAGGTGCTGGTCTCGATCCGTTTGATGAAATCACGACTCGACGAACTTCGCTGGAGTGTCTTGATCCCCGCACTCTGGAAATCAGTTCTGGCCACGACATTGATGGCCATCGCCTGCTGGTCTGTCTTGGAGTTTCTCCAGCTTGCAAATTACTGGAGACTCCCCGCGAGCCTGATCTCGGCCGTGGTTGTCTATCTGGGAGTAGCAAAAGTCATTGGCCTCCAAGAACCGTTTGAATTATTGAGAGGTCGTAAAAAGTAGCTCTGAGCCAAAATCAGCAGTATCACCCATATTTTTTGAGCCGCCGTCTTGGTGACATTTGTAGGCTGGGTCGTGACCCAGCAATCCAGAGCGATGTGCGGATTTCACTCAAATGCTGGGACCAGTCCCAGCCTACGACTTATGTGTGTTTTACCGTCTTCGTCAGATCGAAAGACTTTTGCATATCCGGTCCGTATGCCACTGCTGGCTCGCCCAGCCGTGTGAATAAAATTAAAGCTTGATCATCATTCATGGCCGGTGAAACCGGCCCTACTTTCACTTCAAGACACCTATTATTTGCTCTTGGCGTTTCTTTGCCCCTCGGCGACTTTGCGTCCTATCCCCTAAATCCTGCCCCCTACTCCCTAACTCCTCTTCTCCTTCCATCCCATTTCGCTTTGCGTCATAATTGATACTCCGCAATCCAAAATCCAAAATTGAAAATCTAAAATGTCGCACCGCTGGATCTCCGACCGACTGCACAACATCGACGCTTCCGGCATCCGCAAAGTGTTCGATCTCGCCGCCAACATGACCGATCCGATCAATCTGTCGATTGGTCAACCACACTTTGATACTCCTGATGAGATCAAAGACGCGATGAAGCAGGCGGTCGATGATGGCAAGAACGCCTACTCGCAGACTCAAGGCATCGCCCCGTTGCGAGAGAAAGTTCAGGCATCGGTCGATGCTGAGTATGGACATCCCGACCGTCAGTCTTTTATTTCCTCGGGAACCAGCGGCTCCCTCATGCTGTCACTCAACGTGCTGGTCAATCCCGGCGATGAAGTCATCATCTTCGATCCATTTTTCGTGATGTATAAACATCTGGTCGCGATGGCGGGCGGCACGCCGATCTTCATCGACACCTATCCCGACTTTCGCATTGATGTCCAGAAAGTAGCCGATGCGATCACCGACAAAACCAAACTCATTCTGTTTAACAGTCCCGCGAATCCTTCAGGTGCTGTCCCTGCTGCGGAAGAAGTCGAAGCACTCGCGAAACTGGCTGCCGAAAAAGACATCGCCCTGATCAGCGACGAGATCTATCGTTCGTTCTGTTACGACCACGAATTTGTTTCGCCGGCCAAATGGAACGATCAGACCATCGTGATTGACGGCTTCAGCAAATCTCATTCGATGACCGGTTGGCGCCTCGGTTGGGTTCACGGACCGCAACACGTTATCCAACAGATGATCAAGTTGCAGCAATACACCTTCGTCTGTGCTCCGCACCCCGTGCAATGGGCGGGTCTGGCGGCTTGGGATTACGACATCACATCGCGCGTCGCCGAATACAAACAAAAACGGGACTTCATGCAGCAAGAATTAGCGGACGACTTCGAAATTCACGGAGCGAACGGCGCGTTCTACATGCTGATCAAAGCTCCGTGGGGAACGGGAACCGAATTCGTCACCGAAGCCATCGAACACAACCTGCTGATGATCCCCAGTAACATCTTCAGCAACAAAGACACGCATTTTCGAATTTCGTATGCCGCCACTAATGAAACGCTCCAGCAAGGGGTTGAGGTATTGAAGCGGATTAGGGGTTAGAAACTAGAAATTGGCAACTAGGAAAGAGGGGTCGAGAGCCAGGAATCAGGATTCAGAAAGGTTGACGCGGAGGGGCAATGCCGTAGGGCCGGTTCCACCGGCCAGAAACAGAAAACTCAAACCAGAGATTTTCATTGAGCCGCGTGCGCAAGCACGCCGGGGCTTCACACATCATGACGCAAAGTCGAAGAGCGACTCATCACACTCAAGCACCATCATTCATTCTCGGGGTATTGCACCAACGTCAGTACATTGCGGTCCGGATCGGAAAAGTGCCCTAGCACTCCACCCCAAGGTTGAGAGGCTGGCGGTTCATCGAAATGAACCCCCTTCTCGACCATTTCCTTATGGGCTCCGTAGATATCGTTCACCGCGAAGGAAACACCGGTAAAGACGCCGACCAATGTCTCCCCGTCGTCGCTCGCTTCCTCGTCATCGAGTTCGAGAATAATGGTGATTCCACCCGCATCGAGAACCGCGTAGCCCGTTTCGATGTCAGAATCGAGGAGCGGCAACCCGAGTGTTTCTGAGTAAAACGGGATGGCGCGTTCGAGGTCAGCCACAAAAATGCGAATCGAATCAACAGACAGTTCCACGGAAGTTTCTCCTGAGATAAGGTGAGCGAATCACGGCTATCGTCACCTGCAAACGCCTTTCAGACAAGGAACAGCGGTGGTTTTTATGGTTTCGGTCGCCTTTTCCGCTGAGAATCACTGAACGATGCCAGTCAGACTTGCTCAGCCACTTTCATTTGCGAGAATGGCTGACAGTCATAACTCAGAGATAATCTTTCTTAATTCCTAAAGTTCGAGACGACAATGCGTGTTTTATCCGGGATTCAACCGACCGGCCGGTTTCACTGGGGCAATTACTTTGGTGCGATTTCTCAATACATCGCCCTCCAAGGGAACGAACAATCGTTCTACTTCATTGCCGATTACCATGCGCTAACGACGGTCCGCGATCCCGCTGCGCTCAAAGGTTTTACACAAGATGCGGCGATTGACCTGCTCGCTCTCGGCCTCGATCCAGACAAAGCGGCATTGTTTCGTCAGTCTGATGTTCCTGAAGTGACCGAACTGACCTGGTTGCTGATGACGATCACTCAAATGCACCTGCTCGAAAAATGTCATGCCTACAAAGACAAGAAAGAGAAGGGAGTCGCTGCCGACGCCGGGCTATTTACTTATCCCGTACTGATGGCCGCCGACATTCTCTTATACGATTCGGACATCGTCCCCGTGGGACAGGATCAGATTCAACACATCGAAGTGACCCGTGATCTCGCCCAACGGTTCAACCACATTTACGGCGATGAATGCCTCACGTTACCGGAAGGCCGTGTTCTTGATGCCTCGGCCAAAGTCCCCGGCACCGATGGCGAAAAGATGTCGAAGAGTTACGACAACACGATTCTGGTCTTCGAAGAGACGCCGAAGAAATTGAAGAAGAAGATCATGTCGATCAAGACCGATTCCAAGACAGTCGAGGATCCCAAAGTCCCAGAAACTTGCCCGGTCTTTCAACTGTATCAACTCTTCGCAGACGACGAACAACAAGCCGAGTTGGCTGATCGTTATCGTGCGGGAGGCATGGGATACGGCGACGCCAAAAAAAGACTCCTCGAAGCGGCAACCGCTCACTTCGCCGAAGCGACCGAACGACGGGAAAAATTTGTGAACGATCCCGACACGGTCGAAGACATCTTGCAGGCCGGAGCCCAGCAAGCCCGCACCAAAGGTCGGGAAGTCCTTGATCGTGTCCGATCCGCCTGCGGCTTAAAGTCGAAAGGCTGATATGAACGACGCCGACAGCCAATCTAAAGCTCAAAACGATCCATCTCCCGGTGAATCGTGGAGTGTTCCCAAGTGGTTGGTGTCAACATTGGCGGGAACTGTCGTATTGGCTGTTTTGAGTGGTTCGGCAACGCCTCGTGTTCGCCTTTTGTTTCTCGCGCCATTAGCGGTGGGAGGATTTACGGCGGCGGGATCCATATGGCTATTGATCAAGTTCAATCTTAATCACGAAATGCAAAACTGGATGGTCGGCTGGATCACACTACTCGCCATCGGTGTGACTTTGGGCTCAACATACCTGGCTTGGAAAAGTTGGCAAAGCGATCTCAAAACAGAACGCATTGCATTCATGAAGCAAATCACAAAGATGGCTGAGAACGCGGAAGACCCAAAAACAGTCCAACAAGAGCGTCGTAAAATGATGCTGGCCTTTCAAGCAAGAACATCATTCACCAGCTACCTGTCATATCGGTTGGAAGGATTTTCGAAACAGTTGGGGCGTAATAATGTCTGGGCACCTCCCGTCCCCGAACTGATTTTCCTTGGCGAACAATTTCTGTCGGGAGTCGCGGCATTGTTTCTGAGTCTTACCGCGTATCACGGGAAAGGCGATCTATTCAACGAGGAGCCATCGGCATGATCCTGGGACTCGGAACCGATATTGTCGAAATTGTTCGCGTGGGTGAAATGATCGAACGGCACGGAGAACATTTCCTACAGCGCGTCTATACCGAAGAGGAAATCCGTTACTGCCAGGATCGTAAAAACTCTTCACAGCATTTCGCCGGTCGCTGGGCCGCTAAAGAAGCCGTGATGAAATGCCTCGGGACCGGCTTCATTCGAGGCATTCGCTGGACCGAAATCGAAGTCGTCTCTCAAAGAAGTGGTGCTCCCAAAATGGTACTCCACGGCGGGACGGGTGAATTCGCCAACAAGCGAGGTATCAGCGAAGTGATTGTGACGATCTCGCACTGCCGAAATTACGCGACAGCAACAGCCATCGCGTTACCGGGCAGCTAAAGCATTATTGGTCATCACTCTTCCACTGTTTGACCTCTGGCAATTCGTGTTGTTCGAGCATATCAAGTAACTCTTTCGGATCGTCTGAGACGACAAACAGATCACGGTTGTCGTCCTTCACAAAGCCCTCAGCAATCGCGTGATCGATCTGTTGCAAGAGCGGATCGAAATAGCCGCGGACATTCAGAATGCCCACGTTCTTACGATGTAACCCCAATTGAGACCAGGTCAGTATCTCAAAGAGTTCTTCGAATGTCCCCATGCCTCCCGGCATCGCCACGAACACATCGGACATCTCTTCCATCAACGCCTTGCGCTCGTGCATCGATTCCACAATGTGCGTTTCCGACATCGATTGATGCATCACTTCGCGACCCGATAAAAACTTCGGAATCACGCCGATGACGGTTCCACCGGCAATCAATGTCCCACCTGCGTTGAGCACGGTATCGGCCACAACACCCATTAAACCAATCGAACCGGCGCCAAACACAAGTTCCATCTTGCGTTCGACAATCTGTCGGCCCAGTTCTTCCGCCGCCTCCCGATAAGCGGGATGATCGCCGGTCTTGGAACCACAATAGATACAGATACGTTTCATGATGAAGAACTAGGAGTCAGGAGTCAGGAGTCAGTCTATTGAAATCATAACCAGAATAATTCTGGGCCCACAAAAACACCCGCTGGAGCAACTAAGCCGCAGCGGGTGGAACTTCAATGAAGTCAATCTCAAGGTGTCTTCAAATCTCACATCGAGAAGAAGCCGTTCGCTTCCAGATAATCGAGAACTTCCTGTGCCAAAGTCTCGACATCTTTGCTATCAGAATCGAGTACCAGTTCCGCTTTTTCAGGCTCTTCGTAAGGAGCATCAATCCCGGTGAATCCTTTGATCTCTCCGGCGCGAGCTTTCTTGTACAAACCTTTGGGATCGCGAGCTTCGCAAGTTTCCAAAGAGGCTTTGACGTAGATTTCGACGAACTGTCCGTCATCCAGAATTTCGCGGACTTTGTCGCGGTCTTCTCGATAAGGTGAGATGAATGCAGTCGTGGTGATCGCTCCGGCACTGGCGAACAACTTGGCAACTTCTCCGATGCGGCGAATGTTTTCCGTACGATCATCGGGAGAGAAACCCAGGTTCTTGTTGAGTCCCATGCGGATATTGTCGCCATCGAGGACGAAACTGTGCTTGCCCGCTTTGTGAAGCAAGTGATCAACGACGTTGGCAACGGTGCTCTTTCCACTGCCCGAGAGACCAGTGAACCACAGCACGGCCCCTTTGTGTCCGTTGAGCTGACAGCGATCTTCCGTACTGACGGCGTGCTCGTGCCAAGTCACGTTGGTTGCTTTTTGTTCAGTCATCTCATCATCCTTCGATTGATTTGTAAGGGTTATGGGGATCGTGCGATTCAACGGATCGTAGTAGATCGACACGCCGTTGAAAAGCCAACCGGTCAAGGAAACCCGGTATCCCCGCGAACTGGTCAGATGGACGGAAGACTGGTATTCTGAGTGCCAAACGAAGAAATTCCTGCACAGATGGAAAGACTTGCCGTGAGTGGACCCAACTTTGAAAAAATCGAACTGATCCCCGCCATTGCTCAAGACGAAGAGACCGGCGACGTACTGATGATGGCGTACATGAATAAAGAGTCTTACGAAGAGACTCTGCAAACAGGTCGCGTCTGCTATTTTAGTCGTTCAAGGCAGAAGTTGTGGCGAAAAGGGGAAGAGAGCGGCAACGTCCAGGAACTGAAATCCATTTACTACGATTGCGATGCCGATACCATTCTCGTCAAAGTGAATCAAATTGGCGGTGCCGCCTGCCATACCGGTTATCGAAGCTGTTTTTTCACAAAAATCGACCCCGCCACCGGCCAGACATCCGAAGTCGGTGAACGAGTCTTTGATCCCAAAGAAGTTTACAAAAAGTAACTCCAAACACGCAGGGCCGGTTCCACCGGTCAGCACGTAGGGCCGGTTACACCGGTCAGCACAAACCTCGACACATCCCCTCAACGGGTGCCACTGCTGGCTTAACCAGCAATGCAATCAACCTCCAATTCGAATCACAGGTCATCGACTATGTCCGACAATGTCTTGAAACTTGGAATTCCTGCTGGCTCACTGCAAGAAGCAACCGCCGAACTGATGAAAAAAGCAGGCTACAACCTGAAGTTTTCCTCCCGCTCCTACTTCCCCGGCATCGATGACGACGAGATCGAATGTCTCCTCATTCGGGCTCAGGAGATGGCCCGCTATGTCGATGAAGGGATCCTCGACGCGGGCTTCACCGGTCACGACTGGATTCTGGAAACCGGAGCCGACGTTCACGAGATCAGCGAACTGATGTTCTCGAAGGTTTCCCGTCGTCCGGTCCGTTGGGTGCTTTGTGTTCCCAATGATTCTCCCGTACAAGACGTGAAAGACTTGGAAGGCAAACGGATCGCCACCGAAGCGGTCGGCTTGACGAAACGCTTCCTCGAAGAGAACGGCGTGACGGCGAAAGTCGAATTCTCTTGGGGAGCAACCGAAGTGAAACCCCCCGAACTGGCCGATGCCATTGTCGAAGTGACCGAAACCGGCAACTCGCTAAGAGCCAATAACCTGCGCATCGTTCACGAAATCCTGCAAAGTACAACCCGGTTCATCGCCAACAAAGGTGCGTGGGAAAACGATTGGAAGCGTCAGAAACTCGAAAACATCGCGCTGATGCTCGACGCATGCCTCGCTGCCGAAGGCAAGGTCGGCATGATGATGAACATCCGCCGGGCCGACCTGGAAGAGATTCTCGGCATTCTTCCCGCACTCCAGACACCGACCGTCTCTTCACTTTCTGATCCTGATTGGGTCGATGTAAACACGATTCTCGATGAAGCCGTGGTACGCACGATTGTCCCACAACTGAAAGCCGCCGGTGCCCGCGGCATCGTCGAATACGCGATCAACAAAATCATCGAGTAAAGTTATCCCTCTCTCCTTTCATTTTATGAAGGTTTGTCATTTTTCTCGGTGCGCATTTTCCCAGCCACGCGAGATCGCGGAGTAATGACAAGTCGGGTGGCTGGGGACAAACGTAGTGAGCCCCGGATTTACCGGACAAACAAAAAGTTTTGTAGGTCATGCTCCCGCATGACTTCCTCCTCACGGTGGAGGTAGGGCCGGTTTGACCGGCCTGCATCAGGCGAGAGCTTACTCTGGATGACTCAGCCTGGTGCCATGCCCTCGCTCGCGTGGGCATGTAACAGAGAAGGCCCAGACAATGAGATCTTAGTAGGTCATGCTCCCGCATGACTTCCTCCTCACGGTGAATGTAGGGCCGGTTTGACCGGCCAGCATCAGGCAAGAGCTTACCCTGGATGAGTCAGCCTGGTGCCCTGCCCTCGCTCGCGTGGGCATGTGAGAGAGAAGCCCAAGTTTTGTAGGTCATGCTCCCGCATGACTTCCTCCTCACGGTGGAGGTCGGGCCGGTTTGACCGGCCAGAATCAGGCAAGAGCTTGCCCTGGATGACTCACCCGGTGCCCTGCCCTCGCTCGCGTGGGCATGTGAGAGAGAAGGCCCGAACAATGAGATCTTGATCGCCCGGCAACGATTGAAATTCTTGAAGCCGCTTGCAAGTCAGAGAGTCCACCGAGCGAATGTGAGGAACAACGACAACTGCGCAGGCAATCGCATCTCCAATCACTCGCCGGGGACGATGATCAATCGTCCCGGCATGCCTTCAAGAGCTAAACCATTCTAAAATCAGCGATCCAAAATCCAAATAGAGTCATCGGGTGGCGGCGGGCACACCGTGAAACGGCAGCCCCCGTTTTCATCGCTTTCAACAAACCCAAAATCCTATCGACCCACCCGTAGTATGCAGAGAAATGCGTCTTCGCACGTAACGATCAGGAGATTGTCTGAGTGTCGTTAGCGAAGTGATGGAGTGGAGGCCAAAATTCTCAACATAAAATAATGATTAACTTTGTTTCATGCCGACTTTGTCTCGACGGACTTTAAGGATTTGTTATTTATAATAATTACCAATTTACCAAATAATCCAGGCAAATCGCGCGAGTTGATGGCAAAATGTACAACTCGGAAAGGCACCGTTTGTTGCTGTCACGGAAGGAGCATGTAGAGCAACGAAATTCAATGACTAAGAGTTTCACAACAGATTGATTGCTATCCTCGATGACAGAAACGACGATCCTCCCGCAATTGCTCAAAGCTCGAGAAGAGCTCCTCGATTTGACCGCTCGCAATCGGTTGCTGAATACCCCCACTCGTGCCTCTAAATGGGGCCTCAAGATTGTGGATACCGCTGCGGAGCAGGTCTTCGCCAATCTGGTGGAACGTGGCAAGAAGTTGAAATTTAATCCGCTCCTTTCTGGTGATGAAGATGAAGAACAACTGGAAGAGTCGGACACAGAATTGGATGCCGTCGGAGAAGTGTCTCATTCCGGCGAAATGATGTTTGCGGAGTTATCCGATGATCTCTCCGTCAAACTCGATCCAGAAAAGCTGGAAAAGAAGCTGCTGAAACTCCAATACGATGCCCGCACCTTTGAAGAAGAACAGGGCGTCAACATTCTCTATCTGGCAATCGGGATGCTGAAGTGGTTTGAAGCCGACCATTCCGATCGCCCTCGATATGCTCCACTGATTCTAGTGCCGGTCGAATTGGATCGCAGCAATGTCCGTTCTCAATTTCACCTGAAATGGACTGAAGAAGAAATTGCGACCAATCTGACTCTCAAAGTCAAATTGAATGCGGAGTTCGGTTTGACTCTTCCCGAGATCGACGAAGACGAAGAACTGGACGTTCGAGAGTATTTGAATCTCGTCCAGGAGATGATAGTCGATAAGCCCGATTGGGAAGTACGAACCGATGATGTACTGCTTTGGTTTTTCTCGTTCTCAAAGTTTTTGATGTATCGCGATTTGCATCCGGAAAACTGGCCGGAGGGCAAGAGCCTCGAAGAGCATGATTTGATTGAATCAATGTTTTCCGAAGGCTTTGAAAATGAGCCTCCAATATGCGGTGATCACGATCCGATTGACGACATCATTGCCCCTCGGACATGATCCACGTCATGGACGCTGACAGCTCCCAATCTGTCGTCGTGGAAGAGGTTAAGCGAGGGCGCAATCTGGTTGTGCAGGGACCGCCTGGGACAGGAAAGTCTCAGACGATTACGAATATCATTGCCTCTGCGGTCACAATTGGTAAAAAGGTTCTGTTTGTTTCTGAGAAGATGGCGGCTTTGGAAGTCGTGAAGTCCCGCTTTGAGAACATTGGCCTCGGTGATGTCTGCTTGGAACTCCATAGTCACAAGACCAACAAAAAAGTAGTTCTTGAACAGGTAGCAAAAACATTAAACCTGGGACAACCGAAGCATGCCAACTTTCAACAGCAGGCTGAAGAATTACAGGCAATACGAGATCGACTCAATCGATATGTCAAAGTCTTACATCAAACACTGGAGCCAGCGGGACTGTCTGCCTATGACCTGATCGGTCATCTGACGCGAATGCATTCCGAGGGAATTCCTCCTTCAGAGCTTGTGAGCCCAGATGCTGCCGATTGGTCCGCCAGTCAATTTCAGGAAATACGGGCTCAGATCCAAGATCTGGCTTTGCATCTCAAATCGATTAATAATCCCCAAGAGCATATCTGGCGAGGAGTGCATTTAACCACACCACCATTACCAACGGATCTCCAGCGATTTCAGTCACGCTTCGCTGACATCATCGACCAGCTCAATCCTCTCATGGACGCGGTCGAAGTTTTAAGAAATGCATTGAGTATCGATCTCCCCCCCTTCTTTCTCAAATACAGAGAAAATGAGGCGAGCGGCACAGCATCTCATTGATGCTCCCGAAATGGATCAGGAAGCGATTACAAACATGATCTGGGAAGATCGATATCAGGACATTTCAAAAGTCGTTGAGTTGGGGAGATCTGTTTCATCTTTAGAGGATGAAATCAATTCTCAGTTTGCAGAAGTTGCTTGGGACACCGATGTCACAACGGTTCGCACACAAATTGCCGCACATGGACGCTCCTGGCTTAGATTTTTTAAGAGCAGCTATCGCGAAGCAATCGCAACATACCGGGGTATCATCAGGAATGAACTCCCCAAAACACACTCAGAACGTCTGGATTCGCTCGACCAGCTCATTCAAGGACAGAAAAAAGCGAAGCAACTGAGAGAAGACCAGCGAATACTGAAAATCGGCGAATCAGCATTTGGTGATCATTGGAATGCAATCGAGTCTGACTGGGATCAACTCGCAGCGATATTGGAATGGGTAAAGGCTGGTTCGGAGCTCAAATCGGGACTCAATCTTCGAAAGCTTCTGGTGGACTTGCAGCAACAGGAGATTGAAGGTCATATTCTGCGCAGTATTAACACACATTTGAAGCCCGTCTATATTCTCGTCGATGAATTGTTGAAGTCATTTAACATTGCTCTGGAAGAAGCATTCAACGTCCGTGATTTAAGAAAAGTTCCGCTTCACAATCTGCAAAGTCGGCTACAATCCTAGACAGAGCAGCCTGAAGAACTTTCCAAATGGGTCCAGTTTGATCTTCGTATATCCAATCTTAGAGACGAAGGTCTCACGAAAGTCGCGGAAGAGGTTGAGGCTGGTCTTCTGGACTCGGAAGATCTCGTCAATCGATTTGAGATCTCTTACTACGAAGTGCTAATGCGATCCGCGCAACGCGAATTTCCCGAATTAGCTCAGTTTGATGGTTTGGCACACGAAAGTCTTCTTTCAAAATTTAAGGAACTGGACCAGGAACGAATTTCACTCGCCCGGTTGGAAGTGGCGACCGCACATTATGATCATATTCCGCGTATTTCGGGGGCGATTGGCGAAGTCGGAGTGATTCGGCGAGAGATTGCAAAAAAACGAAAACACTTGCCAATTCGTCGTTTATTAAGAGAAGCTGGGCGCGCCATACAGTCAATCAAGCCGGTCTTCATGATGAGTCCAGTTTCTGTCGCCCAATATTTGGAGCCGGGTATTCTGGACTTTGATCTACTCGTGATCGATGAAGCAAGCCAAGTGAAACCCGTTGACGCGCTTGGCGCCATCGCGCGTTGTCATCAAATCGTTGTCGTAGGTGACGATAAGCAACTACCACCGACCGGTTTCTTTGACAAAATTGTGGCGGGGGATGATGAGGACGATGACGAATCTTTTCAAGCTGGAGACGTTGAGAGTATTTTGGGACTTTGTTCCGCGCAAAGCATGCCTTCACGCATGCTGGAATGGCATTACCGAAGTCGGCACCACTCATTAATCACAGTCTCCAATCATGAAT
>Ga0222718_10000200_pt1 | contig 61977 bp, 50 predicted proteins | sample C33_27DmetaG_FD_165045 | JGI IMG/M metagenome (GOLD analysis project Ga0222718, IMG submission 165045) | Estuarine water microbial communities from San Francisco Bay, California, United States - C33_27D | ecosystem: Environmental > Aquatic > Marine > Unclassified | place: USA: California... | reverse complement strand
CTTCCATTCAATATTTGAGTGATGATCCAAAATTAAATCTTACTCAATACCTCCGTGCTAAATTCAGTGGAAATCACTTATTGTCTCCCTTTTTGTTCCCAACAATGGTCTGAGCGACCGCTGTACTTAACGGAAGGTCAGAAAACCGCTCCAGGGGCTTCCGGTCGGAGCGACAGTGACCGGGTAGGATTCGCATCTGCTGGAATCAACATGCCTTTTCGCGGCACACCGACTTACGCGCGCAAGCGAAGGTCAGAAAGTAAGAATTTTCATTAATTAGTGTGGATTGTGAGCCCAACTAACGGTTTAAGTACAGCGGCTTAAAAGGACTCACTGCCGAGAATTGACATTGCTTTTGTCTTCGGCCATCAGAGCAGCGACAATACAAAGGTGAGCACTTTGAAAAGCGCCGATGCCGTTTCGCCATTTTGGCTTTGCTAACAACCCATAATCCTTGTTGACCATGGCCCGTCCCGCGTTTTCGCAGGCAGCAGCAGTAAAACTATTGAACTTGCTGCTCTTCACCAATTCAAATGCTGCATTGAGTTCTCCCGCATCAATGAAGCATGAAACTATTTTGCTCGGCCTACCAATTGACGGACCGTGATCGCTTCCTGTTCGCCTTTAGGTCCAGCAAGACCGTACTCGCCCTTGAGCAACTCGGTTCCGGGCATCAGTCTGGACTGCGTTGCCCCCTTGCCGCACTTCAACGCCCTGGTCAGTCTCAGCGTTGCAAATCAACGGCGAGAAAGTCAGATGGGAGAGACATAACGAAACCAGAGGGCAAGCGTATCGCATTTCGAATGCTCCAGGGGTCCAGTTTCGATGAACCTTATTGATTGTGACAAAATTGACGCTTGAATTCATGGGCCGGACATGGCTGCTTGGATCATCGACCAAGTAAGGTACGCCTGAGGGAGCTTCTCCAAACCCTGCACTTGACCAAGGGTCATCCGGAGGATCGTTCCGTCGCGTTTCACCTTCATTTTATTGACAGCGACCCGACCAAGCGCGATTAATTCGCGGAATGGAGGTTGAATGGCCTCTTCCTGTGGTATCTCGTGTTTTTCGATGGCATCGAGCATGCCAGGCGCGACAGAAAGAACGCCTTTAATCTGTTCCATCAGTCGGTCCATCGACGCGCCGTCCTTCATCTCGATCGTGATCTGGATCGGTTCTTCTCCGGCGTAATTGAACAAGAACTCCATGCGTTTCGCATCTCGCAATGCCTGACCCAAAGTCCGGCCTGGCAACGGATCGAAGTGGCCGAACACGGAAGCCAGCATACGCGCGTCAATTTTGCCATTGTTCGCCAGAACAAAGTGGAGTTCAGCCTTGGGATCGAGATCGCTGACCAACTTCTTCCCATCAGACTTGGACGATTCGCCATCAATCATTTGCTCCACGACCAGGCGCGTTCCGCTGGCGACGACATCCTTTTCAGGGAAAAACCAGACGTCACTGGGCTTACGCAAGGCGCGAACTCCTTCAGACAGCCGGGGCACATGGATCTGCCGCCCCTGGTAGTCCTCTTGCGAGAATTCATAATACTTGGAAAGACCCATCCTGTCGAAATACGCTTTTGGACTGATAGGAGACTGAAATTGCATTACTACCCCTGACGGGGATGCGGGATGTGCATCATCTTTGACCTGTGAGGGGAACAACAAGATCATTCGCTCAATCTGGGGATCGCCCAGGAACTCAGACTCAACATTGCTGAGCGTTCTGAGCTTCGTGATCAGCGGATCGTCGAGATCGACCTTCTTGAGAATCGCATGCATGTTGAGCGACATGGCAGCGTAGGTGCTGGTCGGCACAAACTCCGGCGTAATCTCTGGCAACTCTGTCCCACGGCTGACCGTCCGCGTCCAGCGCACTTCGCCCGTTTGCAGTGTCTCGCCCGCATCAGTTCCGTCCGTGACCTCCACGAGCCGAAACTTCAGTTCCGTCTCGTCACGTTCAATCTTGATCACGCCGAGGGGATGCTTTAGCGATGAAAGATCCGCAAGGCTCGTATCGTCTTTCAGTCCGAGAAGGTTCAGGATTTCCTCTTCTCTCTCGACGTCACCCTCACGTGAAATAAAGTGTTTGCCATCAACCCTGAAACCGTACTTTCCGTCCTGACCCGTCCTCCACCAGCCATCGGCAGCTTGTTCCAATCGAATGGGCTTTTCGCGAGGCGTGATTTCAATCGTCAGCGACTTCACGTCCGAAGGAACCTGCTGTGGTGCGATCATCAGCATCGATTTGAACAGGCCGACAGTGCAGATCTCCGGTCGCTGCAGAATTCTCCCGGTCTGGGAATCAAAGGTTCGCGGGTCGGTTTCAAAATCACAGATCAGTTGTTTGCCGTCAGGGCTAAACCCTCTTAGCTCTGGCGTCACTCGTGCAAGAATGTCTTGCACTCGCTCATCACTCTCCGGATTGCCATCCCACTTATGAAAAAGAAATGTTGCCCTGTGATCGCCAAGTGCATTGGGGATGTTGATTCTTAGCCCGCCGCTTTTCTTGACTTGCCAGACATTCAGCTTAAATGCGTACTCGCCCAACGGATTGAGCCAACTGTATTCAGGGAATTGGATAGCCGCCAGACGATTGCCGTCCGGACTGAAGCAAAACTTGTTGCTTACTCCAAAAAAAACGCCAATCTGACGTTCTGAGCCGTCCACGAGGTTCCACGCACGGATCTTTGTGGTGTATCCAAGATTGCCAGTCTTGTCCGCAGAAACGAGTGTCCCGCTGTCCGGACTGAAAACGGCTTCGTAAACCGCCCCGGGAACACGAAACTTATGTACGAGCTGCTTCTTTTTGACAGACCAGATCTTAATCAGACAGAAGGAGCCGGACATCGGCCCGGGATTGTCATATAGCTTGGTTAAGCCCGCGGCTAACTCGCCGTTGGGGCTTAACCTAAGTTGCTGTACACCTTCGAGATCTACTCCTTCGAGCTGCTTTTTGATGTCAGCATCTTGCCCATGCGAGGGCGACGCGTGGACAGTCGTCACTGCAACGAATGCGAAGACGAGTAACCTGGTAGCTTTTTGGAGTATGTTGTTTGACACGATGAGGGCTTTTCCTTTCGCGCCACCTGACTCGGTGGCAATCGATGATTCTCTGCTGCGCTATACAGTGATGGCCGCACCTGATTCTTTCTTCAGTTCCTCTTCTTGTCCCATACGGAGAAACCAAGGAGCTTTCCTGAATCACTCCAGATGCGTTGCCGAGTTGACTGTTCCGTGTCAACGGACATGAGCGTCCACGTCCCGTTCACTTTCGAACGGTAAAAAACGGCCTTTCCATCAGGCGAATACTCGCCGTCCAATGCTGGCATGCCCTCCTGTGTCAACTCTTTCGGATTTCTTCCGTGCGCGCCGCCGAGGACAAGTTGGCCGTCGTTTTCGATGAGAAGTGATTGTCCATCCGGGGACCACGCCACGGGACGGCCGCGGACAACGAGAGAGGATTCCTCGGTTCCATCGGCGTTCACTACGTAAGCAGTTCCGCTCTCGCGAGACGATGCAAAGGCAATCTGCTTTCCATCGGGCGACCAGGCGGGCACGGAATCGTTCGCATCATTACTGGTCAGTCGGCGAACGTCGCTTCCATCAGCGTTCATCACGAAGATGTCCTTGTTGCCATGTCGATTCGAGCAGAAAGCGATCTGCTTGCCGTCAGGCGACCAGGAAGGAAAGCCGTCATTGTTCTCAACGGGTGTCAGCCGCTTCTGCTGTGTGCCGTCCGACTTCATGACGTAGATGGCCGATGACGCCGTACCATCCTTTGCTTTGTTCTTTACATCCTCGCGGGAGGACTGGAACACAAATCTGGTTCCATCCGGCGACCACTGAAAAATCATGCCAATCGGCGTCTTGGTCACGCGACGCTGATTCTGGCCGTCGGCGTCCATAATGTAAAGAAACCAGTGGAATGCCAGATCATGTTCTGCGACCAACTCGTGATCTTGTTCTCGCCGCGCCAGAAATGCGATCTGTTTTCCATCCGGTGACCATTGAGGAAGGATGTCACTTCTGCCCTTTGTCAATCGCTGTTTTCCAGATCCGTCGGCATTAAGGACGTAGATGCCGCCACGTTCTTCGTCCAGAACGGAGACGGCAATCCGAGTGGAGTTTTCAGTGGCCTGTACGCCAATCGCTCCAAACGCATCGCGCGCCTGCGACGCAAGTTGCTCGTAGAGCGCATTGAATGCAAGTGCGTCTGTTTTCGACAGACCTCCAGCGACGCAACTCTCACCGACCCAAAGTGCAGGCTCGCCATCGATGAGAATCTCGATCGCGCGGTCTCCGACGCCACCCTCAAAGGCAGTACCGGCGAACAAACAAGCCTTCCCTGTTCCTTCCGCGGCCTCGATTTTAAAGAGCTTCCCGTCAAGCAACTGTCGACTGATGTTTGTTGTATCAAACGCGAGAGTTTTCTCGCGGCGATACCTAGCAGGACCCTTCGATTCATCGATGACAACTCGATGAACTTTTCCAGATGAGAACTCCCACGTCTCCTTTAGTCTGCTGTCACTGTCACCGGCATTGGCGTCCAGGCGAACCACGATTCGCGCAGGCAACGATTTGGCATCACGCCCGGCCTCAAGTAATGCGCGGATATTCGGTAAGGCACTTGCGTGGTTCGACGAAGATGAAGCATTCGGCTCTTTCAATGTCTTCTGCGTATTGTTTCGCAGGGCCTGACCATCATCCCTGAAAGTTCGGGAGTTCTCGAGGAGGTTGTTTCGTGATTCGTACGTCAACACCTGCTTCTCTCGAAAGGTCTTGAGTCGATGGAGAAAACCAGGCTCGCCGGACTCAAGTGCAACAACAGTCTCGTCCAGCAGTGTCCGAACGGACGCCGCGTAGTAGGATTGGTCGTCGAGCTGAATAATGGCGACGGTCGCCAACGCAGTGACAGGCATGGCTGTCAAGATCGCCAGTAGGCCCAAGGTGATGCGCCATCGCTTTGACCAACGATTCTCCGCGACAAGCCAGAGAGCAAGAAAAGCGATGAATCCCGCAAGACTGGCAACGACAAGGGTGTATCCAAGTGCATTCATCGCTTCATCTCCGAGACCAAATGGGTGGCCGCATGCCCTTTGTTCGGCCACTGTATGCCATCTATTTCTGCGCTCACGGTTTCCTTTCGTGAAAGCCTCGATGACCTTCATCCAACATCGACAGCGTCAGATGCCACTAGCTCAGAAAGCTCTTGCAGAGATTCTTTCATCGCATCCTGATCAATTTCATGAATGTTAATAGGCACACCGGGAGCGTCCAGCATGGTGATCGTCAGACGACCGCCAAGGTGCTGTCGAAATTCTTCCAAGCCTTCAAAAAGATTGATTGTATCATTCAAAAGTGGATGCCACATCGGAATCCCTAACGCCTTTAATGCGTTAATGGCTTTGACCGCTTCTGCGTGTGAGAACTTGAAAAGACGAGCAGAATAGAGACAGTCCAGAGCAACTCCGATTGCCACCGCTTCTCCATGACGAACCTCAAACTCAGTCATCACTTCGAGCTTGTGTGCTGACCAATGCCCAAAATCAAGAGGTCGTGCTTCCAGAGCTTCAAACGGGTCTCCCCCCGCAGTAATATGTTGAATATGCCAACGTGAAGATTCACGAATAGCCGTTGAGCATGCTTGAGTCTCTCGGTTTTGTATTGCAGAAGCATTTTCGCAAAGCCAGTTGAAGAAACTGGCGTCTTTCAATAGCGCAACTTTTATGGCTTCACTGAAACCGCAAGAAAAATCGCGGGCAGGGAGAGTCTCCAACAAAGTGGTGTCGTTGATGACGGCCCAAGGGACAGCAAATGTCCCGACCCAATTTTTTTTCTGAAAAAGATTGACGCTATTCTTAACACCGACTCCTGAATCCGCTTGAGCTAATGTCGTCGTTGGGATTCGAATCAGACGAATTCCGCGATGCGCAATTGCCGCTGCAAAACCCACTGCATCTAAAACCGCTCCACCACCAACGACCACAATATAACTGCGTCGATCAAGATCATGAGCATTGATCACTTTTAGCATTCGTTCAAGAAGATGAATGTCATTTTTGACCGCTTCGCCTCCCGGAACTGTTTGTATGTTTCCAGCAAACTCCAATTTCCACTGTTGCGATTTGGCGAAATCATTGAGCCTTGTTTTAAGCTGTGGATTCGCGGCAGCAACGGCTTCATCCAACCAGAATTGGACTTTAGGTGTGCGGCCAGGCGAAGATTCCAGAAGATCACCCAGAATGCCCAACTGACGTCCAAACAGATCGTGTGTGAACCGCAGTCGGTGTGTACCGGGCACCTGAAAATTGAGATTGATTGAGTCGGGAACGCTTGATTCAAACATGGTATGTGTGAACAGTGAGGAGGTTTTGGAAAGGCCATTTAACCCCGTTTGGGTCTCTCTTTACTATATCTCACCACTGACCATTTTTCAGCCATGCTTTTCGGCTGTTGACTCATTTTCTTGATAAGTCAATAAGCGGCAGTCCCTGAAAAACGGCATGATCGTTGTGAACGGCCTCAAAATCAGTTCTTGATTGAAGTTGCTTCTCCAAGTACATTCGCCAACCACACATTTTGCATACACGGATCGAATGCTCTCGGAACAACTGACAGACACTCCGAGAGCTCGATCATGAAGGACGTTCAATGAACGATAAGACACAAGACTCGCCCGATGAGACTCCTCAAGCAGACGGGGAAGCATCTCCTCTCGATAATTCGGAAGCAATTCCGGCTCCAACCGACTTTTTTGGGATCCTCAAACGACTCGGCCCCGGACTCATTATTGCGGGTGCCATTGTGGGCTCTGGCGAACTCATCGCGACCACTAAAACCGGTGCTCAGGCCGGAATTACTTTGCTTTGGCTCATCATTCTTGGCTGCTTGATCAAAGTTTTCGTCCAAATTGAGCTTGGACGTTATACGATTACTCACGGTGAAACGACACTCACCGCATTAAATCGCGTCCCTGGCCCACGATTGAAGGTCAATTGGATCGTCTGGTTCTGGCTCTTTATGATGCTGTGCACGATTGGTCAACTCGGTGGCATCGTGGGTGGCGTCGGCCAGTCGATGGCTATCTCGATGCCCATCACTGGAGATTTCCGTGAAGCGATTCAGATTCCATCGGTCTCACAAATCAATCGATACATCGATCAGGATTCTTATCTGCTTTCAGAGTGGGACTTAAGGCTGAGCCGAAATGTGGCTGACCCTGATGAAATTAGCGACGAAAAATATAAATCCTTCGAAAAAGCCTGGCTTTCAAAATCCATCAGTTCGACTCGACAACTCATCGACCAAGTAGACCAAGAGCTTCTCTTAAAAATTAATGAGCAAGCTGAACGATTGATCAAGACAGAAGCAGGACAGTCCCCTGCCCTGGGAGTGCTTTCTTCTCCATCGCAGGAAAAAATTTCAGCAAGGAAAGAATTGCGTGAACATCTCAGTCAAGCGAATACCGAACTTCTCAAATCACTGACTGAGACCGAGGGGCTACCTGACGCCGTAAAGTACTTATTGGAAATGACACCGGCACAGTTACAAAGGGCATTGCACGGCCATGCGATTTTAGCCGCCGAACTCTCAGACGTGAATCGGGATCGAAATCGCGGAGTTGCCGCAGCCGCATCTGCTTTCTCATTGCAACAGGCCGCAGACTTTCAAGATGACTCACAAATATCTGCGGCGAAATCACTGGTCGCTGTAGCGATTGAACCAGCGACACAAGACGACAAAATATGGGCTGGGGTCGGCACCTTAATCACAATCATACTTCTTTGGGCAGGACGATATCATCTCCTGCAGAACATTTCGACAATCCTGGTGGTCGCCTTCACGCTCATCACAATTGGGAATGTCATTTCCCTTCAGATGACAGAGCAATGGAGTATTTCACTTTCACAGTTCATGGGTGGACTCACGGGAGGACTTCCCGAGAAGGTGCCAGGAGAAAAAGACCCTTTACTGACAGCTCTGGCAACTTTCGGAATTATTGGTGTCGGCGCAACCGAGTTGATCACTTATCCGTATTGGTGTCTCGAAAAAGGTTATGCAAAATGGGCCGGTGTCCGTTCCGATGACGCAGCATGGGCTCATCGGGCTAAAGGCTGGATGCGAGTCATGCTGTATGACGCGTTTCTGTCGATGGTTGTTTACACCGTGGCAACCATCGCGTTTTACATGATGGGCGTTGCGGTTCTCTTCAACGAGGGTCGCGACCCTGAAGGCATTCGTATGGTGAGCACTCTGGCATCTGCTTATGTCCCGGTGTTTGGTGAGTATGCTGGATGGCTCTTCTTGATCGGAGCGATTGCCGTTCTCTACTCGACATTTCTAGTTGCTAATGCAGGAAACGCACGTATGTATGTCGATGGCTGCAAAGTCTTTGGTTTGATCGGCCGTGATAATCCCAAAACTCACGACCGAACATTACTCTTCTTTTGCACGTTGATTCCGCTACTCAGTTTCTCGATGTATCTCACGGGTGCCGATCCAGTGACTCTCGTCTTGATCGCCGGGATGGCACAGGCCGTTATGTTGCCTATGATCGGGCTGGGGTCTCTCTTCTTCCGCTATCGCATGACTGATCAGCGGCTGAAACCAAGTAAGCTGTGGGACACAATGCTGGTGCTCTCCTGCCTAGGTCTACTGATCACAGGAATTTGGGGAGTCGTGAGCCGCCTATAAAAAAAGCGGACGGCTCTCAAATGTAAGAGCCGTCCGCGATTCGTTCATCAATGGAATCAACAACATTCAGACTGAGACGTTAATCTCGTATCCTTTGCGTTGTTCGCGTGATTGCCAGGTGTTGGCTTCGGTATCATTGGTGATCTGCTGAGTGGCAGGATCCCATTCGAGCTTCTGACCAAGACGAATAGCAATATTTGCCAGATGACAGGTTGTCATCGCACGATGATGGCTCCAAACATCCGAGATCGGTTTTTCCCGACTCACAAGGCAATCAAAAAAGTTGGCCATGTGAGCATTGTTCTTGGCCGGGTCTTTGCCACCATAAACTTCTGCAATGGCACCCTCTGGAAGAGGATTGCTTTTCAATTCTTCAACGGGACCACCTTTGGTGCGACCACGACTGACATGGAAACGGCCTTTGGTTCCTTCAAACAGAATACCATTGCCATCAGAGGAGTCACTCACGATGTTCATTTCAACGCCGTTCCCGAACATGACTTGAATGTCAAACTGTTCGGCGGTGTTGTAACGGTCATCTTCAACCGCGTATCCATTCTGCATTTCAATCGGATGCTTGGCCGTTCCCTCGACACTGACTGGTCCTTGATCTGGACCATTCTGGCCAATCGCCCATTGTGCGATATCAACGTGATGTGCACCCCAGTCGGTCATTTTCCCGCCTGAGTACTCGTACCACCAGCGGAATTCATAATGACAACGAGAATTTCCCCAGCGTCCACTTGGACGATGTCGGAAATCTTTGGGGGCGACTTGCCCTTGCCACATATCCCAGTTGAGTCCTTGTGGCACATCAACTTTGGGAATCGATTCACAGACAGGGGAACGACCGATGTTACAGGTCACTTTTTTCACTTCCCCGATTCGCCCATCGCGAACCATGGCGACGGCTTCGAGGAAACGGAGTCCCATTTCACTACGTTGCTGAGTCCCCACCTGAAAGACTCGGTTGGTTTCTTCCAGGACTTTGATGATCTGTTTACCTTCCATGATTGTCAAAGTCAGTGGCTTTTCGCAATAGACATCTTTACCAGCCTGCATCGCTTCAATGGCGATTTTTGAGTGCCAATGATCGGGTGTGACAATTGTGACGACATCAATATCATCACGGTCCAGAATAGCCCGATAGTCTTCGTACATGGCGATATGGCCATCGAAGCCTTTTTTGGATTGGATTCCCTTCACTCTGTCTCGACCAGCATCAAGATGGAGGGCATCAACATCAGAAACTGCGACACAGTCTGAAAACTGCATTGCGTTGGGACCAACTGCGCCCCAGCGGCTTCCCGTGCCAATACAGCCGAGAACCGGACGCTCATTGGGACTCTGAAATGCAGCAGCGCGCGCTGACTCTGCGGTAAAGAAATAAGGCATCGAAGCAGCCGCTGCGGCAGCCGTCCCCGACTTCAAAAAATCGCGTCTTGTGGTGGAACTCATATAAATCCTCGTGTTTAGAAACGAAGGGAACAGGGACCGATCAAATCAATCAAGATTGTGATCAATTGACTGATCACAATATACGGCCTCTATCATGTTGATGACAGTGTTTTTTGGAAGGACATTTATCACAAGGCACTTCTCGACTGTAGCGACCAGGTAAGGTCATGGTGTCGTCAATGTAGCAGTAAGGCAACAACACATATCAGAGCCGTACCTCGAGGGATCATCGATTTTAATCGCTTATTCACCAAGAAGACAATTCGAGAAATATTCTGCCACATATCATTGGGATGAAAAGATGTTGTCATAACGACAACATCTTTTGTGCTTATGACACACTGTTGCTGATCTGATTAAGCTTCCATCAACCTAAACAGCAGGGGATAAACCAATACTTGGTAACAACATACAGATTATTTAAGGATTGGTTAGCGCGCTTGGCATTTTATCTGCAACGACATCCGATAGACCCACCATTTTTTCCCACCTTTGAAAGGAGACAATTACTATGCGGGTCCTAATCTGCGGGCTGTCACTGGCAGCCATCACATTGTTAGCCAACGTCGAGACTGCAAATGCTGGCGGTTGCCGTTCTGGTTATGGACGGGGATATTCCAATTACGGCTATTCCTCACCCTATCGATCAAGCTATCGGACTTATCGATACTCAACCCCATATTACGGTTCGTATTACCGTAACCGCGGAAACTTTGGGCATTACGGCCACAACCATTGCTATGGCAATCGTGGATCGGGTGTGTACATCCAAGGACGAAACTTCGGTTTCGGACTTCGATATTGAGTCCAGAATGCTCATTTAGAAGCGTGCTGAATGACGGAAATCCCGGTTCAGTCTATCATCCCGCCGGTAGATTGATTCCGGGATTTCTTTTTAGCCACCTTCCAAGAGTATGAATTCATTATCGTCTGGCGAATGATTTTGCTACTTTATGATCTCAGAATCATCGTTAGAAAATCTCTGGAGAGAAAACATGCGGCGGCCAGTCATATTATTTCTGTTCATCGGCTCATCCATCTACCTTCCAATCGCTTCAGCCGATATTTCAGAGGATTTGAAAACAATCCTCAAAGTGGATCATCGGGCTGAAGGCAATCTCGCAGCACAAATCGCCTACGATTCTCTGAGCACCGCAGACAAATCAAGTTTGCCCGCGATCTTAAAGAGCTTTAACGAAGCCAATCCACTCGCGATTAACTACCTTCGCTCTGCGTTTGAAGTGATCGTTACCAACGGAGAGGGCAAACTGCCAATGAGTGAACTTGAGATCTATCTGAAAGATCAGAGCAATCATCAAAAGGCTCGAGCCATGGTCTTTGAGCTTATCAACAAGACTTCTCCTGAAAAGGCCGAGCAAATGCTCGATGGCATGATCACGGACAGTAGTGCAGAGATTCGTTTTCAGGCAGTGGATAAAATTCTGACGGAGGCAGACGAACTCTCCGGTGACGAGAAAAAAAATGCCTATCTGAAGGCGTTGAAGGGTGCGTCGGTCGAAAGCCAGGTCACCAAGATTCGAGACACGTTGAAAAAATCTAATGTGGAAGTCGATCTGCAAGAACATTTTGGACTTCTCACACGCTGGAAAGCCATCGGACCATTCGACAACAAAGATATGAAGTCTTTCGATGTTGTCTATCCACCAGAAACGGAACTCGACTTCTCAGCAACTTATGAAGGTATGGAGGGAGATGTTCAATGGCAGACCATCGAGACTGACGACCCGATGGGGAGTGTCGATATTGCGAAATCGATTGCTCCTTACAAAGGAGCCGTGATGTATCTGTACTCAGAATACGAGAGCGAACAGGATCAGGATGTCTTCTTCCGCATGGCGACCGCAAACGCCTGGAAACTTTGGGTGAACGGCGAATTAGTCTTCGCTCGGGAAGAATATCATCGCGGCATGCGATGGGATCAGTATCGTGTTCCCGTGTCTTTGAAAAAAGGGGCCAACAAAATCCTCTTCAAGATTCTTCAGAATGAGCAGGAACAGGATTGGGCACAAAAGTACGAAGTGCAATTTCGCGTGTGTGATAAATCGGGCCAAGGATTGCAGCCAAAAGCTCCATTTGACCCAACAAAGTAGGTCTCCACGAATGTATCACTCGGCGGCATGAACTCGACAACTTCTTCAGACAAATGGTTTCTCGCAATGTCCTATATACGATCTTTCTTACTTATCACCTTAACCTTGAACTGCACGCAAAATCTGCGTGCGGAAGATTGGCGTCAATTCCGTGGGAATAACATTTCGGGAGTCTCGGCATCTCCCCTGCCCGATGTCATTTCTGGCGACACGATCAAATGGGAGGTCGATCTACCGGGGCGTGGATTGTCTGCACCGATTGTTGTGGGGGATCGCGTGTATGTTTCTGCGAGTAGCGGATTCGACCAAGATCGTCTGCATTTGTTGTGTTTCAATAAGCAAACGGGAACACAAATTTTCGAACGTCAGTTCTGGGCGACCGGGCGCACAGTCAGTCACCCCAAAATGTCCAACGCGACTCCCACTCCCTGCAGTGATGGCGAACGTATTTTCATTACTTTCTCGAGCAATGATGTCATCTGCACTGACCTCGATGGAAAATTACGATGGTTTAGAGGAATGAACTATGACTATCCGAACGCCACAAACTCCTTGGGAATGTCATCGTCACCAGTCGTGATTGACGAGACATTGATCGTACAAGTAGAAAGTGATGCCGACTCATTCGCATTTGGCCTCAACGTCAAAGATGGCACAGAACGCTGGCAACTGGAACGCCCCCGAAAAGCAAACTGGACATCCCCCACAATTGTCGAGAAGCCACAACCACTTGTTCTGCTCCAATCCGCCAAAGGCATTGACGCGATTGAACCCAAAACGGGCAAGAGCGTTTGGAAATATGACTCGGGTGCTTCCACGATCCCTTCGAGTCTCGTCAGCGGAGAGGTTGTCTATATCCCATCCAACGGCATAACGGCCATTGATCTCAACAAACCGAACGACGACGCATTGTGGAACGTCAAGCGTTTACGTCCTTCGACTCCCAGCCCGATTCTGACGAACGGCATGTTACTGACTGTTGGTAGCGTCATTACGGCGGCTGAACCCGATACCGGAGACAAACTGTGGGAATTCCGAGTGTCTGGTCCCTTCAGTGCCTCTCCGATTGCCTCTGGAAAGTACGTCTACCTTTTTAGTGAAAACGGGCTGGCTCAAGTGGTGGAGGTGTCCAAGGAGGAAGGCAAGCTGATCTCCGACTACGACTTTGGAGAGAAGATTCTGGCGACACCCGCCGCATCTGATGGGGCGATTTTCGTACGGAGCGACGGGCACCTTTGGAAAATAGGGAACTAGGAAACAGTAATTGGCGGCTGAGAACATTGAATCGCGGCTGCCTGCTTGTTCTCCATGTGCGTTCGGTTAAGATGACATTTACTTGTTTGCGACCGATTTGAAGCACTGTTTTCAACCGAAAGCCTGTAAAACTATAATGTCAGCCCCAGATCCCCTTGCCTCGCAATCCGGGCCGCGTCCTCTTTCGTTTCAGGCTCCCCAAGGGGACATGGCAATCCTCGCCGGCTCCGGAAACCCGCTACTCGCCCAAAACATTGCGAGTGAATTAGGAGTTTCGCTGACACCCTGTAAATCGCATGTGTTCAGTGAAGGAAACGTGTTCGTTAGAATTCGTGAGAATGTTCGCGGGCGAGACACATTCATCATTCAAGGCGTCCACTATCCGGTCAACGATAACTTTGTGGAGTTGCTCTTCTGGATCGATGCTCTGAAGAGAGCCTCTGCGGGACAAGTGACTGCCGTCATTCCTTTTTTCTCCTACGCCAAAGGAGACAAGAAAGACGAACCTCGCGTTTCGATTCGCGCTCGAGTTTGTGCGGATGCAATTGAAGCTGCCGGCGCAGATCGTGTATTGACGATGGATTTGCACTCCCCACAAATTCAAGGTTTTTTTGGGATACCCGTTGATCATCTGTATGCCCGTCACATGATTTGCCAGCATATTGCCAAGCTGAATATTCCCGACATGGTTGTTTGCAGCCCTGATGTTGGGTTTGCCAAATCAGCGTCGGCCTATGCCAATTTACTGGGAGTCCCGGTGGTCATCGGAAACAAGCAACGCAAGGATCATTCTGAAAACGCCGAAGTGCTGGAAGTGATTGGAGAGGTCAAAGGCAAGAATGTCGTCATGGTTGATGACTTCACAATCACAGGTGGGTCACTGATTAGTATGGCCAACCTGCTGAAATCCAGAGGAGCCAAGGATGTCTTCGCAGTTGTCACGCACGGCGTGCTCGCCAAAGGCTCAGCAGAAAAAATTGAAAATAGCCCGATCAAGAAACTGTTCGTCACAGATACAATAGAGACCAGCCAAGAACGCCCACCGGCCAACATTGAAGTGATTTCAGTCGCTTCGATGCTCGCTCGGGCAATTCGCTCAATCCATGATCGCACCAGCGTGAGCGAGTTATTTCCTGACGATTGAGACCAGCAGATTACAGAACGGATTCCATGGCTAAGAAAGCTCAAAAACTTACCCCCATGATGGAGAGGTATCTCGAAGTCAAGGGGGAAAATCCGGGAACGATCCTGCTCTTTCGGATGGGAGACTTCTACGAACTCTTCAACGAAGATGCGAAAGACGCCGCTAAAATTCTGGGTCTCACGTTAACCAGCCGGGACAAAAAATCAGACAATCCCATTCCGATGGCAGGCTTCCCGTATCACTCCCTTGAAAACTATCTGCAGAAGTTAATCCGGGCGGGCCGACGTGCCGCGGTCTGTGAACAAGTCGAAGATCCGAAACAAGCTAAAGGATTGGTCAAACGAGAAGTGACACGAATTGTCACCCCCGGCACCCTCACCGACGATTCGCTTCTTGATCCCCGGTCCGAAAATCTTTTGGCCGCTCTTTCTCCCGGGAAAGAACAACTCGGTTTGGCATGGCTGGAACTCTCCACCGGAAAGTTTCAAGCCGCCTCGGTCGGATCCGAGAATTTGGCTGACGAACTTGCACGCCTCTCACCTTCAGAGCTTTTGATCCCGGAAAAAATGAAGGAAGACCTGCTTGGTCGTTCGGAATATTCAACGAATTCCACTCTCATCACCGAACGCCCTGCCTGGTGTTACTCCCACAATGAGTGTCGCAGAACATTGAAAGAGCATTTTCAGGCAGCGACCCTCGAAGGATTTGATATCGACGAGGAATCTCCCGCCACAACGGCTGCCGGTGTGTTGTTGGAATATGTCCAGGAGACTCAAAAAACCTCGTTATCTCACATCACTCGTATTATCCCTTATCGTCGTGGACAAAATTTAATTATCGATGAGGCAACACGTAGAAGCCTCGAATTAACAACCACCATTCGCGAGGCTACGCGAGACAACAGCTTATTGGATGTCATCGACCAAACAGTCACGTCAATGGGGGCTCGGCTGTTAGGAGACTGGTTAACCAACCCGCTGACCGACATAAACCAGATCAACCAACGACTCGATGCGGTTGGCGAGATCATCACCAATCTCAGTTTGATGCAGGATGTCCGCGAGCTTCTTGATGATGCATATGACCTGCAACGCCTGACGGCTCGTTGTGCGACGCGACGTGTCTCACCCAAAGATCTCAGTTTTTTGTCAAAGACTCTTTCAATCCTTCCGGCTCTGAAAGCAAAAATGACGGGTCGATCTTCGGCTCTTCTTCAGGAGATTGAGTCCCGCTTTGATCTGTGTGCAGATGTTCGTTCCGACATCGACAAAAATCTTGTCGATGATCCCCCACTCCTTGTTTCGGACGGTGGAATGATTCGCAGCAAAGTGAACGAAGAATTAGATGAATTTCGCACACTTTCCAAAGGCGGCAAAGAATGGATTGCCTCCTATCAGGCAGAGCAATCCGAAACGACCGGCATCCCGAATTTGAAGGTCGGCTTCAATAAAGTCTTTGGATACTATCTGGAAGTCACTGCAGCTCACCAAAGTAAAGTGCCCGATCACTTTATCCGTAAACAGACGCTGAAGAATCAGGAACGGTACATCACGCCGGAACTGAAAGAATACGAAGAGAAAGTGTTGCAGGCGGAAGAACGAGCCATCACGCTCGAACAGCAATTGTACGACGAGCTTAGTGAGCGTGTGGCAGAACAAGTCGAACGGCTTCAAAACACTGCCGAGCTTCTCGCCATCACTGACGTTTTAATGGGCTTGGCTCATCTTGCCAATCAGAAAGGTTATTGTCGTCCTCAAATGACTGTCGATTCAGCGCTCGACATTCGTGAGGGGCGTCACCCAGTTCTGGATCATATTCTGGATGCGGGAGAATTTGTCCCCAATGATACCCGGCTAGGAGGACAAACAGGTTTTTTGCAGATCATCACTGGTCCCAATATGGCGGGAAAAAGCACATACATCCGCCAATCTGCGTTACTCGCGATCCTTGCTCAAATGGGAAGTTATGTTCCGGCCAGTGAGGCTCGTATTGGAATTGCTGATCGTATATTTGCTCGTGTCGGAGCCAGTGATGAACTCGGGAAAGGCCACTCAACATTTATGGTAGAAATGACCGAAACCGCTCGCATCCTCAATGCGGCAACAGATCGGTCACTGGTCATTCTCGATGAAATTGGACGCGGAACGAGTACCTACGATGGCATCTCTCTGGCTTGGGCCGTCACCGAGTACCTACACGATGTCATCAAGGCTCGCACCTTATTTGCCACACATTATCATGAACTGACGGAACTCACACAAACCTTAAAACAGGCAACTAACTGGAATGTGGCCGTTCGCGAGCAGGAATCTGATGTGATTTTTCTGCACAAAATTGTGGAAGGAACTGCCGACAAAAGTTACGGAATTCATGTTGCCCGCTTAGCAGGTGTGCCCCAACAGGTTCTCGACCGCGCAGGCATTATCCTGGAGTCGCTGGAAGAAGATCATCTCGACGAGCGCGGCAAACCTAAAGTCCCCGTTCGCGAGACACACAAACAAAATCGACAACTTTCTCTCTTCGGGGGCGAACCCCATCCGGTTGTTGATGAATTGCAAGGGCTTGATATCAATCAATTGACGCCACTTGAAGCACTCCAGAAATTGCATTCACTGCAAGAAAAGGTGCAAGCGAAGAAATAGCGGATCTTCATTCTGGTCGATTAATCGCACTTAAAGAAACGCTCAGGTGGTCAACACAGATGTGGGAGAGTGCTTATTTAGAGCGAGTGGCCTTAAGAAACCAGATCTTCAGATACCTGTGGCGTCAGCGATTCCTTAGAATGAAGAGTTCAGGTCGCCCGGAAGAAGCTCCGCCCCCTTGTGCTCGTGGGAGACGGAGTCTTCCAGATGACCTGTCTCGAACTCTCAACATCTAAACGCCATGGATTCAACCCGATTGTCGTGTTAAAAAACAAAGGGGACACCGAACGATTTATTCAGAAAGGCCCGTTCAATGATATTCCGAACTGGGAATACCATGAGATGCCTGACCTCCTCGGGGAGGCTGGGGCTTCGAGGCGTTTACAGAAGGAGATCTCGATCAGGCACTGAATGCATCACTTGCACATCGTGACGCATTCAGTTTGCTCAATATCCTTTTGGAACCGGATGACATTAGCCCTGATCGAGCAGACTTGCCAAACGACTCGATGCACAGATTCACTGAGCGTCGAGATTCGCATCTTGTTCCAGATTATACTGACGAAGAGCACGCTTCAGGTTAGGAAGCTGTTCCTCAGGACCGGCTGGATAATATTGCACATCATCACGCAGGTAATACGAGGAAGGCAAAGTCTGACCACCCATATTGGTTTGCATACTTCCGACCATACCCGCGTATCCAAACGGAATCATCGCGTAGGGAGCCATTCCACAACCGGTAAAGAGTGTGGGCATAAACAAACAAGCCGCTAAAGCCATCTTCTTGAGTTTCATGTCATCATCCTTGACAGAGCTCGAGTGAAAATACTGCAGGGTATGGATCAATTCACGAGCCAGTTGAAACCAAACCCTCTGACAGAGATCCTATCGACCGATTGCGGCTCGCACTTTCGGAAAAATCGATATATTTCCACATTTTCTTTGCGCGTCAAGGAATCGCGATTGGTCTACCCTAAATCAAATGTATGAAATAAGATAAGAGCATTAAAAACACTAATCTGATGGATCTTCATGTGAATGAAAGTTTCAAATCCCTATAGATCCAAGGGTTTTGATGCGTTGAGCGAGGGGCTTCTGAGATGTGGAACTGGTGGACCGCACGAAAACGCCGTAAGTGGGCAGAACTTTCTTTTCCACAAGACTGGGAAGAAACATTACACTCTGATTATGCAGAATGGTCTCGAATTTCTCCTGAAATGAAGTCATCGATCAAACGCTTCATCCAGATATTCATAAGAGAGAAAAACTGGGAAGGATGCGGGGGATTACAGCTCACTGATACCATGAAAGTTCTCATTTCTGCTCAGGTTGGAATGATGGTCTCGGCATTGGGACCAATCTATTTTGACCACGTCCTTTCGATTTTGGTCTATCCAGATGCTTATCGAGCCCCAAATAGCACTCAAAATCAGATGGGCATCGTCACTGATCGAGGTTCAGCGCGTATGGGAGAAGCCTGGTGGCAGGGACCAGTCATACTTTCGTGGAGGCACTCGCTGGAAGGGGCCAGGAATATCGATGCGGAAAACCTGGTTTACCACGAGTTTTCCCACCAAATTGACATGATGAATGGTCGTTTCGTCGACGGAACTCCACCTATGGCTTCGGAAGACGAATATCAAAGCTGGTCTCAAGTGATGAATCACGGATATGATCAACTCAGAACACGAATTCGACAGCGTGAGCCGTCGGTGATTCGACGCTATGGTTTGACAAATCCGGGTGAATTCTTCGCTGTCAGCACGGAAGCGTTCTTTTCGGCACCGGGGCAACTACTGATTGAATATCCTGAAGTTTATCAGTCGTTGCAGACTTATTATCGTCAAGATCCGGCATCACGTCGCGATTCACTCCGAGAACAGCGGCGTGCATGAGCTTCAAGAGATGGAAAATCTCTCCCATTTGATCGTTTCGTGAGTAACAGGATGCTGTTACACTGTCACGACTTGAAGTCATTTATGTCTTCAAGCCCCGCCTTCGAATCGAGACCACGCACTATCACTTTCGGATTCTCAAATGTCGAATCAACTCAAATTGAAACAAGGTCGGCTCATCATTGCCGGCTTGGTGATCCTGCTGATCATCCTGCATCAGGACAATTGGAATTGGGACAATTCCAATCTGGTCTTCGGTTTCATTCCCGTCACATTGTTTTATCACATGTGCATTTCATTTAGTGCGTCTGTGATCTGGTTCATGGCAACACGAATTGCGTGGCCCGATGATGTTGAGGAAGAGGTTTTGGCGGAAATTTCGGAAGGGGGTGACGCATGATCGTTCTCGGCATTATCGGTGGATACATCGCTCTATTACTTTGTCTGGGATTGTTTTCTAGTCGCCTGTTCAAAGGAACCTCCAAGGACTACATGTTGGCCAGCCATTCGATTGGTCCCTTCATGCTTTTGATGTCTCTGTTCGGCACGACGATGACGGCCTTTGCGCTGGTTGGTTCCACGGGAGAAGCCTATGTCGAAGGAGCCGGTGTTTACGGCTTACTCGCTTCTTCATCGGGCATCATTCACTCCCTCTGTTTTTTCATCCTGGGAGTCAAACTGTGGTCTCTTGGTAAAAAGTATGGCTACACAACTCAAATTCAATATTTTCGCGACCGATTGCAAAGTGATAAAATTGGAGTAATTCTGTTTCCGGTATTGGTTGCGATGGTGATTCCCTATCTGCTCATCGGTGTGATGGCTTCCGGGACATTCATCAATGCCGTCACAATGCGAACATTTGAGGAAGGTACCTTCCCCAGTGTTTTGGAGGTTGGCGAACTTCCAGAGGATGCTGCTGAAGGAACTGTGGCAACGATGATGGACGAAGGGGGCTCTAAAGGCGGTGTTCCCAAACCGTTAGCATCGTTTGTCATTTGCATTGTCGTATTAATTTATGTTTTCTTTGGTGGAATGCGGGGAACCGCTTGGGCCAATACATTCCAAACTTGCGTTTTCATGGTTCTTGGAATGGTCACATTCTATGTGATTGCCATGAAGCTGGGGGGAGAAGACACATTAATGGCCAGCCTTCGTAAAGCGAGTGCCGCCGTGGATGCCGACAAACTCACTCGTATGCACATGTCAAAAACTCAGTTTGCCACCTACTTTTTCGTGCCGTTATCGGTGGGTATGTTTCCTCACCTCTTCCAGCATTGGTTAACGGCGAAAAGCGCGAGCTCTTTTAAGCTACCTGTCGTCGCGCATCCCTTTTTCATTATGATTGTGTGGTGCCCGTGCATTTTAATCGGATTGTGGGCGACTACTGATTTGATTCAAATCCCACCTCCTATTGCACAAAAACCAAATGCAATTCTCCCATTTATGGTGAGCAGTCTCAACGGCCCAGTGATGACTGGCCTACTCTCTGCCGGTGTTTTGGCAGCCATCATGTCATCGTTAGATAGTCAGTTTCTTTGCTTGGGAACTATGTTCACCGAAGACATCGTTGTGCATTACGGTGGCAAAGGTCGCTACAGCGAAAAACAAACCATTATGATTGCGAGAGCATTTATTATTGCCATCGTTGCCGTGGTTTATGTCTTCAGTTTGTTTGAACCTCGTCGCGTCTTCACGTTGGGGATCTGGTGTTTTAGTGGTTATGCCAGTTTGTTTCCACTTGTCTTTGCGTCGCTTTATTGGAAAAAACTCACCAAATCGGGAGCCTATGCGGCCGTCATTACTTGTGCGGCAAGCTGGCTTTATCTGTTCCGTGAATCTGGGTTTGGATCGAACGAAACATTCACGGTTGATATTCCCTTCGGCGGGGAGTTATATCCCACAATGCCCGTCATGACGATGTTCTTCCTGACAGCATTTGTCATGGTGATCGTCTCGCTCGTAACCCCCAAGCCGACTGAAGAAACTCTACAGAGGTTTTTCCCAGAGAAGTCTGCCGCTTAAGCTGAGACAACTTTTCCTATCAGGATGATCGTGAAAGAGCCTTTTCCAGATCCGCCACAATTCATTCATCGTCGTCGCGTACAATTCGCGGAGACCGATATGGCTGGAATTGTGCATTTCTCACAGTTCTATAAGTACATGGAAGAAACAGAACACGAATTCTTCCGTTCGCTCAATTTGACGGTCATGCACCACAATGACGATGCTTCAATTATCGGTTGGCCGCGAGTTTCAGCGTCGTGCAACTTCGAAGCTCCGGCCTATTATGAAGACATGCTGGAAATACGGCTGGCCGTGTATCGTAAAGGTGTGAAATCAATCACTTACAATTTTGAATTCTGGCGAGACCAAATCCGTCTGGTGCGTGGTACGATGAAAACCGTCTGTTGTCATTTCCAGCGTGGTGAAAAAATGAAGTCGATTGAAATTCCCAGCTTGTACTTCGACCAAATTAAAGAAGATTATTCCCACGATCCGTCTTGAGGTATTCTGTCGTGAGCAACCTGAGTGTTCAGAATTTGACAAAAACCTTCTCGTCGGCAACCGGCCATCTGGAAATCTTGAACGGAGTTGGACTCGAAATGTCCAAAGGAGACTCTGTTTGCGTCACCGGCCCAAGCGGTTGTGGGAAAAGTACCCTGCTATACATTTTAGGACTCCTCGACTCTCCCACATCGGGAAGTTACGAACTTTTGGGGGAGAACATGTGTGGTCTGTCCAAAGACAGACAAGCCGATATTCGCAATCAAGAGATCGGGTTCATTTTCCAGGAACACCATTTGCTACCGCAATGCACGGTTCTTGAAAATGTTCTGATTCCAACAATCCCCGCTTCACTCGACCCTCAAGACAAAAAAGAACGCGCTGAGAAATTGTTAGGAAAAGTGGGTTTACACGAAAGGCTCAATCATCGTCCGGGACAACTCTCGGGGGGAGAACGTCAACGAGTCGCTGTTTGTCGGTCACTTATTAACGCTCCTGCATTGCTGTTGGCTGATGAGCCGACGGGGAGTCTGGACCCATCCACTGCCGATGGAGTGGGGGATTTGTTACTCGAACTCGCCAGCGAACAAGACACGATGCTGCTTTGTGTCACTCACTCCATCGAATTGGCCAACCGGTTTTCACGACGACTTGATTTGCAAAACGGAACACTGGTTGATGTGAGCAATTCATGAGCACAATTCGATTGATCTTCAAAAGCCTCCTGTATTACTGGAAAACCAACCTCGCCGTATTACTGGGAGTCGTTGCCGGTTCGACTGTTATCGGAGGAGCTTTAATTGTTGGGGATTCCGTCAAAGAAAGCCTCAGCCTCATTAGTCTGAAACGCTTGGGTAAAGTCGATTACGCACTGAGCAGCCCAAGATTCTTCCGCGAGGAGCTTGCTGAAGAAATTGCATCATCCCCTGAGTTTACAAACGAGTATTCGGCTGTGGCTCCGGGATTATCACTTTCGGCTGCGTTGCAATTCACCTCCAATGAAAGCAAGGAAACACTTCGAGCGAATCAGGTCGGCTTGTGGGGAATCGATCAACGGCTTTGGTCGATGATCGGTCCTGATGATGTCTCTGCACCTGTCGGTCGAGAAATTATTCTCTCGCAACAAACCGCAGAGGCACTACAAGCCAAGCCGGGAGATGATATTTCCTTGTACGTGGAGTTGCCTGCCACCATTCCACGCGGGTCGATTTTGGGCGAGCGAAAAGAGACTTCCCAAGAACTGACGTTCAATGTCTCGCATATTCTCAGTGGCCAATCATCGGCAGACCGTTTTCAACTCAACCCCTCACAAAAGCTGACGCTTAATGCCTATGTCTCGCTGGAAGAGTTACAGGTTTATCTCGATCTGGCAGCAGTCCGTCGGTCGCCAAAGCACCCAGAAGGGATGCCTGCAAAAATCAATTCTTTGTTTGTTGCCGCGAAAGGAACAAGCTCTCACCAATTAGAATCGGCCAATACCTCAAACAATTATTTGAATCGGCAATTGAAAGATTGCCTCACCCTGGACGACTTGCAACTGAAGGTTCGCACGATCGAAGATCGCTCCTATGTGACTTTGGAAAGTCATCAGATGATTCTTGATACGAACACAGAATCTGCGGCCAGCAAAGCAGCCAATTCTCTGGGTTGTCAAGCATCACCGGTTCTTGTTTATCTTGCCAATGAATTAGGAAACATTTCTGATCCTGAAAATTATTCGATGTACTCCGTCATCGCAGGTCTCGACCGAGCGACACTGAATTCGTCCCCCTTCGGACCGCCATTGATGAGATCGGGTGAGTGGCCTGACAAAATGAATGACGACCAGATTGTGTTGAACAGTTGGCTGGCTGACAATCTCAAAGTCAAAGTCGGCGATAAAATCAAAGTCAAATGGCACGTTGTGGGATCGCATGGCGAACTGCCAGAGGTCGAACTCTCTTTTGAAATCGTTGGGATTGTTCAACTAGAAGGACCGTTGGATGATCTCGGGCTCACTCCGAAACTTCTCGGCATCACCGATGTCGATTCCTACGACGAATGGGATCAGCCATTCGAAATGGATCTCGGTCGATTGACAGATGCGGATGAAGGATATTGGGAAGGGGGAGTTGATCCTGATGACCCCACCAAGATGACGAAGGCATATCGGGCAACTCCGAAAGCGTTTGTGTCCCTCAACACCGCACAAAACTTATGGCATAGCCGATACGGCAACTTGACCTCTTATCGCTTCGCTACTGACGTTGCATTGAATGATTTATCAACATTTGAGAGACAAGTTGAAGATGCGATACTCGAAGCCTACGATCCGGTGTCTGCGGGAATCGCGTTTCGGCCCGTCAAAGCTCTTGGATTACAAGCGTCACAAGGCACCACAGATTTTAGTGCTTTGTTCATCGCATTCAGTTTCTTTTTGATTATCTCGGCAATGCTTTTGATTGGACTACTCTTTCGACTCGGAATCGAACAACGTATTTCAGAGATCGGACTGCTGCATTCAATCGGCTGGACCGACAGAATGGTCAAGCGTCATATTGTCGTGGAGTCATTATTGGTTATTTTCATCGGTGCTGGTGTTGGTGCGTATGCTTCAATCCTGTACGCCGACGCCATGATGACCGCACTCACCACACGTTGGGTTGGTGCGATTGGAACGAGCGAACTGAATATTGCCGTCAAGCCAAGCAGCTTGCTGATCGGAGCCGTGATCTCAATCGTTGTTGCCAGTGGTGCCATTCTCTGGTCCCTTCGGCAACTCAAAGGTCAATCTTACAGGTCAATGCTGAACGGCATCTTCCGTGAAGAGTCACGCCGCAAAACCGTAACGCGAACTCGATACTATGGCTGGTTGACAGGTGGAGTTGCCTTGACCTTGCTCCTTCTTACCATTTTTGGTATCATTCCGGATATGGAAGCTTTTGCGGGATTGTCTGTGAAAGTCGTGATGTTTTTTATTGTCGGAATGTTGGGGCTTACCTGCTCATTACTCACGATGTCGTCTTGGATTTCACGAGACAAAGAGTTGGCAATTCAGGGCGTCGGAAACTCTGCGCTAGCACATTTCGCAGTGCGGAACGCTTCCCGAAATCGTTCTCGAACAGTTTTCACAACGGGATTGATCAGTTCTGCAACATTTGTGATTGTTGCGGTCGCTGCCGGTCAAAAGAACCCCACCGCAGAGGGCCCACAACTCGATTCCGGCAATGGTGGATTTCGATTGGTGGCTGAATCTTCACAGCCGATTCTCCCTAATCTCAACTCTGTTTCAGGACGCGATGAAGCACTTGAATTTATCAATCAACCTGAAATGAAAGAGTCTCCCGAAATCATCGCCATTCTGGAAAAGACAGAAATTCTCGCCTTCCGCCGACAGCCCGGTGAAGACGCCAGTTGCCTGAATCCGTACCAGACAACCCTTCCCACTGTTATCGGAGCGACGGCAAAAATGCGTGAACGAGGAGGGTTCTCGTTTTCGGGAGTCAGCGACGAGCACCCTTGGACGCTTCTCAATGAGCAGTTACCTCCCGATGAAGATGGCCTCGCTGTTTATCCGGTATTCGGTGATCTCAATACACTTCAATACTCACTTCACAAAGGTATTGGAGACCGCATTCCTGTTCCCAACGGAGAAAACCCCATAGCTTGGCTACAAATTGTTGGAGCGTTCACCGGATCGATTTTCCAAGGTGTGCTGGTCGCATCAGAGGAAGATTTCCTTGAACTGTTCCCTGATCGGGAAGGCTATGAATGGTTCCTGATTGGTGGGCCGACTGAAAATGTTCAGGAACTCACTCAAGAGGATGCCAAGTTACTCAGTCATTACCTCGAAACTGGCCTGAACCAGTTTGGGTTTGACACAAATCGTGTTGGCAATCGACTGGATGCGTTCTTAAAAGTTCAGAACACCTATTTGAAGACATTTCAGACTCTCGGTGGGCTGGGACTTCTGCTCGGAACCATCGGTTTGGGAACTGTTATGCTTCGTAATGTCATCGAACGAGGTGGAGAGCTGTCTCTGCTGAGAGCAGTCGGATTCCGAAATGGGTCAATTACTCAATTGGTTTTACTGGAGAACGCCTTTCTGCTATTGTGGGGATTGATCAGCGGTTCGGGAGCAGCGTTGTTTTCAATGTCACCACACCTTTTGAGCGTTGGAGCCGATGTCCCATGGTTTTCATTGCTCTATTTACTATTGGGAGTATTTTGTGCGGGAATGATTTCCGCATTTGCGGCGGTCATTCAAGCCCTAACAACGCCGGTACTGTCGACACTTAGAAGTGACTAATAAGGCCATCAATTTGTTCGGCTGCATTTTGTAGCGATGAGTGCAATCAATTCATTTAGTTATCGTGACTGAAGGGTATGCCATCGATGAATACTTCACCTGAAAACTCCTCCACGGATAGAATGATCACGAAGCTCAAAAACGACTTCCCTGCATCGGTCGTTGTTTTTCTGGTCGCACTCCCTTTATGTATGGGGATCGCCATTGCTTCAGGCGTACCCGTTTCCGCCGGTTTATTGACCGGGATCATTGGTGGCTTGGTTGTTGGTCTTATCGCGGGTGCTCCGTTACAGGTTTCCGGGCCTGCGGCTGGATTAACGGTAATTGTTTATTCCGTGGTACAGCAACATGGACTCGAGATGCTGGGGACAGTTGTTGTAATTGGTGGAATATTTCAGCTATTGGCAGGTGTCTTGAAGCTCGGCCAATGGTTTCGAGCCGTCTCTCCGGCCGTCATCAAAGGGATGCTCTCTGGGATTGGAGTTTTGATCTTTGCCAGTCAGTTTCATGTCATGGTGGATGACAAACCCAAAGAAGGTGGCCTCAAAAATCTGATCAGCATTCCCGAGGCCATAGAAAAGGGACTTCCCTTACCAGAGTGGACAGACGCGGAGGAACGCAACATTCGCAAGCAACACCTGATTGCATTTGGGGACCTTCACGAGAGGCAAGTCCAACTCTACGAAAAGGTTGCCGAGCAGGCTGTCGATAATCCTCAAGAGGCCGACATTGAACGCGAACTGCTTCAATTTGAAGAGGTCGCCGAGCAGCAATCAGCGATCACCAATGAACTAGAAACTCTCGAAGAAGAAGTGAGAAACTTTGAATTCACACATTCAAGCGTGCAAAAACAAAAAGAGCTTACAAACCGAATGGCCAAAGCGCTTGTTGCCAGTCAGATCGCACGAGATGACTTGACTGATGAATCCAAACTGACAGATGTCAAAAAGGATCAGAAGGCAGCCGCAGAGTCGATGGAGAAATTGATGTCCAGTTTGAAGAATCATCGCTGGGCAGCCAAAGTAGGTATGTTTACCATTGGCCTCATACTGATCTGGAGCAGCGTCGTTCCCAAAAAGTTCCGAGTCGTCCCACCTCCATTGATTGCCGTCGTGGCGGCCACTGTTCTTGCCACGATTTATAGTCTTCCAGTGTTCTATGTCGAAATCCCCGACAATTTATTTTCTGAGATTCACTTTCCGAGCTGGATTGTTTTACAGAACGCCCCCTGGATCAGTTTGATTCAAAGCGGTCTGCTGATTGCCGTCGTTGCCAGTGCGGAAACTTTGCTATGTGCGGTGGCCGTCGATCAGATGCACTCCGGCCCAAGAACGAAATACGACCGAGAGTTAACGGCTCAAGGTGTCGGCAACATGGCTTGTGGTTTAGTGGGGGCGTTACCGATGACAGGAGTAATTGTACGATCTGCCGCCAATGTGCAAGCTGGAGGGAAAACCCGATGGTCCGCGGTCATGCACGGATTGTGGCTTCTGATTTTTGTGGCGTTACTGGGCTGGCTACTGCGATCAATCCCGACTGCCTGTCTCGCTGCAATGCTGGTCTACACGGGAATCAAACTTATGAACTTCCCGAAGAATTTCAGAGACCTGAAGAAGTACGGATATGGAGAAATCGCAATTTATATCGTAACCGTCTCCACGATCGTCTCGGTCGATCTGTTATCGGGAGTCCTTGCCGGGATTGGTTTATCGGCATTCAAATTACTCTACACTTTTAGCCATCTGAAAACCGATCTGACTGTTGACCGTGAGAACAAGAAAGCTCACCTACTCCTCAATGGTGCTGCAACTTTTCTACGACTACCATTACTCGCAGAAGAACTGGACCGTGTCCCTAAAGGCTTCGAATTGCGAGTTGATTTTCAACATCTTGATTACATCGATCATGCCTGCCTCGACCTATTGATGAATTGGGGGAAACAGCATGAGTCTCTAGGAGGGGGACTCGTCATCGACTGGGAATCTCTCAATGCGCGTTTCCATCGAGAAGAAAATATGAAATCGAAAGAAAACAGTCCGACTCAACAAGAGACGCTGGTAAGTTAGAACAGAATCCGCTGTCTTAACTTCGGCTCCTGAGATCATTCCGAAGTCAGTTGTACTCTTCCGGTTGTGTCAGGTACTGCTTGTTCTTCAAAATGCCATGTCCAAGTCAAGTTGACTGGGAAGTCCTGAAATATCCACATTTCGCCATGAAATGGGATCTTGTTTTTTCTCAACCACTTCCGCTCATCTGCCAGTGTTTGTTCTTTCGGAATCGAAAACAAATCTCGCATTATCGCAGAGCTGTTTCCATAGTAAGAATGTCCCAGAAGACTGGTGTCGTGTAACGCACACTCGATAGTCTCCACACCCTCGATAATGATAGGGACATTTGGAGCACCGGCACAATCTTCTCCATTCAGAAGATAAGAGGTATTCAAGGCCGCATCGTTCATGCAGCAATAGAGTGTCACATTTTCACTGACCGCTTTTGCATAAGAGATCTTTTCTCGGAACTCTGTCGCCCCCACATCCGGGGCGCAAAAGACAATGTTTGCGAATCTCTTGGGAGTTGTGAATTGGCGAGGCAATCTCCCCAGAGAACGCATCACCAAACGATTCCCCATGCTATGAACGACAATATTAATTCATACATCTGCCGGTAAGCGCCCACCCATCTCTGTCAAGAATTCCGCGAACGCGGGAACCGATTGATCGACAATGTCTCCATCCATTCGGTAATTCTTCAAACCACCCTGAGAGGGCCAGCTATAACTGACCACGGCTCCATTGAAAGGCAAGTCGGCGGCAACTTGTGCGGTGCGAGTCACGGCTGATTGATAGTCGACATTAAACCCATGTACAAACAAGAGCACATCGCGTTGACGAGACCGATCAATCTGGTTTTTCAGATTATGGAAGAATAGCTCTCGATCCTGTGGTCGTGGGCGATCCACTTCGACGTGCAAGCCATTATCGTCAGCAGGTGTTTCTGAACTCTTCCGAAATCCCACAGGCACCAATTTTTTAAGTGGAGAGGGTTTTTCAATACGAACTTCCTTACCGAGGGGTCGATGCGGAAGTTTCACGTAGCAACTGCCATATTCGGGAGTGATCCCCCATTCATTGCCATAACTTCCAAAATGAGTGTCGTTCTCATCTTGGCTAATTTTTCGATTGGTGACATACAGAACGTCCCAAGTTGAAGAGACCTTCTCCTGCCAATCCACGACGGTAACGGGTTCTGCTAAACTGTCCCGATATCTCCATTTGTAATTCCAATACAGGCTGTCACGATCAGGCTCTGTCTTGCCGATCAGTTCTTTCGCAGACGATGAGTCGTAATGCAACGTCGTGTCGAGTGGTTCGACCGTTGACATCAACAGCTTTAACGCCGGAAGTCGACATGATGCCAATCCCAGGCATACAAGAATCAACAAATTAGAAATTTTGAATCGATTCATGGTTCTTGTAATGAGGTCTGATTTTGTGATAGAGATATGAACAAGACGCGCAGACCAAAAAGTCTTGCACCGAGGAAGCGTAAATTTAAGAGATCTTCCGATAATCGCCAAGAGGAGTTAAGCTTCTGGTGAATACTCATCGGAAGTCTTTAATTGAGATTCGCAAGTCATTAATGGAGTCATGAGTGCAACTTACGATCACTGCTGTTGGACCCGACAATCGGGGTTTGGCCGACCCGATTGTTCATTATGTGACAAGCTTGGGGGCCAACATTTACGAAATTCAGATGTACGACCATGATCAGGAACGACTGTTCGCGATGTTGGTCAGAATCGAATTTGATGGGACGGCCACTGATCTGGAAATTGTCCGCGAGAGATTTGCAGAAATTTCTCAACAAACGGGACTCTCCATTCGTGTTTGGTCACGTGATGGATCAGATCAAAAGCCCAAGATTGCGATCTGTACCACATATCGCCTTGAACCGGCCCAAGCCATTCTGAACGCTGTTCAATCAGGTGAACTCGATTGTGAAGTCTCTGTCATCGTTGGAAATCGAACTGCGGCTGAATCCTTGGCTAACGATGCAAAAATCGACTGGCATCTCGCTGCCGATGAAAAAGGGAACCCTGACAACGAACGAATGGTGCAGATATTTGATGAATATAATGTGGATTACATTGTGCTCGCGAGATACATGCGAGTGTTGCCTGCTGGTACATGTTGGAGATTCGCAGGAGGGAGAATTATTAACCTGCATCACGGTTTATTGCCTTCATTTCCAGGATTTCGGCCTTACGAAGACGCTTTCAGTCATCGTATGCTCACTTATGGAGCAACGGCTCATTTCATCATTCCCGAACTCGATGCGGGTAACCAGATCATTCACCAAAGCACCTTCACCGTTTCACCGGGAACGTCTCTCGAGCAAATCAAGCATGAAGGTGAAACCCAAAACGAGCCTCATTGTCTTGTAAAAGGGTTGAAACGAGTCCTCAATCGCGAGGTGGAATTGCACTTCCACCGTGTCGTCAAAAGCAGTTCTAAGCAGTTGGAAACCTAAAAATCAGACTATCCGTGATTTGGCTCAGAATCTAAAATTCGAGTATTACTCTAACGATGTAGAGACAATTGACGATGAATGCCTATTCACATTGGTCAACCCGTACGCCATGGCTCATGATTGCTGCAGCAATCGGCCTGATGTTGATTGGGCTGACGGGAATTGAACGCAGCGATCTGCTCATCGGCAGTGACCATCTGAGTCGCCAAATGTTTTGGATCGTGTTGGCAATTCCCACAATGATGATTGCCACGAAATACCCGTACCGCGAAATGCGCCATATCAGTCTCCCTCTGTTTTTTCTCTGCCTTGGTTTTCTTGTGCTGGTCTTCTTTATGCCTGTACAAAATGGTTCTCATCGCTGGATACCAATGGGAGTTCTGAACGTCCAGCCCTCCGAGTTTGCCAAGCTGACATACATCATGGCATTGTCGCATTATTTGATGTATCGACAGAATTATCGTCGCCTGACCGGTCTCATCGTCCCCTTTCTGCTGACTCTTGTTCCGGTGGGGCTTATTTTGAAAGAACCCGATCTGGGAACATCACTCGTTTTTTTACCGATTCTGTTCGCCATGCTGTTTGCAGCCGGTGCGCGTGTAAGACATCTCGCATTGATCGTCTTTCTCGGAGTATGCACTCTACCCGCTCTTTGGATCGGTATGAGCGCTGAGCAAAAGTCGCGAGTGGTGACATTGTTCCTCCAGGAAGACGGTGGAGATCTCCCAACCGGAGATGGATATCACTTACATCAATCCAAACAGGTGATTGCGCTGGGTGGTCTCTCCGGGAGCGAAATAAGCGGGATGCCCATTGATGATCCCCGAGCCTACCATCTCCCTGCGGGACGAACAGATTTTATCTTTTCATTGATCTCAGAACGCTGGGGAGTGACCGGCAGTCTGCTGACACTGGCCTTTTATTTCATCTTGTTCTGGCAAGGATTAAAAATCTCAAAATCGACGAAAGAACCTTACGGACGGCTGCTCTGTGTCGGCATTGTTTCCATGCTAGCCGCACAATCAATCATCAATACTGGAATGACGGTGGGATTGATGCCAATCACCGGCCTGACATTACCATTAGTCAGCTACGGAGGATCAAGCCTGCTTTCGACCTCATTTGCCATCGGCCTGATGATCAATGTCGCTTTGCATCCCGGTTATGAAATTGGTTCAGAACCGTTTCGGTTTGCTCCTGACCCTGCATAAACTTCATGATGATGGAATTATCACCAAATCCGATAATCACGCAGCAACAAGCTATCATCGGTTGCTTACTCGGAACCGCCGTAGGGGATGCGTTAGGCCTCCCCTACGAAGGATTGTCTCGGCGACGAGGGCATAAACTCTTGGGTGAGCCGAATCGGTATCGTTTCTTTTTCCGCAGAGGAATGTTTTCCGATGACACAGAACACTCTTGCATGGTGGCCAATGCGATTCTTTTATCCCAAGGAAACCCTCAAGTCTTCGAAGAAGTCCTCGCTCGACAGTTTCGATATTGGCTGGCAGCACTTCCTGCAGGAGTGGGACTGGAGACGCTACGAGCAATCGTGAGGTTATGGAGAGGATTACCGCCGTCCCAAAGTGGTGTTTTCTCAGCAGGAAACGGACCTGCCATGCGCTAGGCGATACTCGGTGTCTGTGCAACCAATGATCAACAACTCATAGATCTCGTGACACGTTCAACCAGACTCACACATAGTGATCCCAAGGCGGAGTATGGAGCTCTCGCAGTCGCTCTCGCAGCTCAGTGTTCGACAACTCAAAAAGAGATCTCTGGAGAAAGATACTTATCAAAACTATCAAATTGCCTCGAAGACTCGGCAAAAGAATTCCTCGAACTCATAATGAAGGTGATTGAAAGTGTCAGGAAAGGAGATTCAACAGAAGAATACGCAGATTCAATCGGGCTTGATTCCGGTGTCACAGGATACGTTTACCACACCGTTCCTGTTGCCATACATACTTGGTTGTCATATCAAAATGATTACCAAGAGGCTGTTATGTCGGTCATTCGCTGCGGGGGCGATACCGATACAACAGCCGCTATTGTGGGTGGCATCGTTGGAGCGGGTGCAGGGGCAAAAGGGATTCCACAGGAATGGATTGAACAAATTTGTGAGTGGCCATTATCGACTCGCCTCATAGAGCAACTCGGTAACTCGCTCTCCTCTACTTTGTATGAAGAAACGAAAGTAGTACACAGTCATTGGCCTCCTCATTGGAAGAGACTATTGAGAAACTTTGTATTCTTGTCAGTTGTCCTCTTTCACGGATTTCGCAGGCTTTTACCTCCCTACTGAATAGGTATCGTCAAGGTATTTCACCGACCACTTCTCCACCTGCAATTGTTGAGAGTGCTTCGAACACAGACGGGTCGATATTCTCGGAGATAAACCGAACCGACCCATCCGCGAACGAGACATTACAGCCGCCTGTGTAAGGACCACCAATTCCGTCCGGGCCATTGATGTACGGTTTTTGTGTGAGTGAGCGAAGGGTCGCCTTGCCTCCTGCCGCCCACGGGCCAAATTGGGCACTCGCTTCCGAGATCATCATCGTATTCGATGTGCCATCTCTGATGTCACGCATCCGTGTTTTTCGATCATATCCAAACACCCCTGCCCGTTTATGGGGAAGTTTCAAATCTGGTGCGTCTTTTCCCACACCGGCTATTCCGACATAGTGTGTGGGTGGAAACTTGTCATACTTGAGCGACAAGCCGGGGTTTAAAAGAGTCGGGATCTCTGTGATTGTTATCTGCGAATTCACTTTTGAATTCCAAGCCTCATTTCGCTTGATCTGGTTGTAGACCGGAGCTTGATCATAGTAGGGGCTGAGTGCGAGTAACCAACTTAATCGATCTTCGCTTTTTAACTTTAACTGATCCAAATGCTCTTTTTCTTGAGGGACACCAGTCCCAGAGGGAAAATGATTCCAAGTGTCGTGAAAATTATGCATCGCCAAAGCCAATTGTTTGAGATTATTCATCGACGCGCTTCTTCGGGCAGCTTGTCGTGCTTGTTGAACGGCTGGAAGTAACAAGGCAATCAGTACCGGGGCAGCCGTCATCGTCCCTGCATTTGAGACTGAGATTCCGGGAGCCGATGACCGAGTCGTCCATTTCATTCCTCGATCCGTCTTTGTTCCGACAGTAATGGAAGGAAACAGTTTTTGAGTCACGAGCGCTACGGGGGGGAAATCGGCCGCCGACACATCGATCTCAATCTGTGGCCCCAGCCCCTGTTGTGACATCTGCTTCATCATGCCCTGACCAAAGCCATAGAGTACAGGCAAGATCGAAGCAATGGCCTGATAACCTTGTCTGACATCCATAGAACTAAGACTCACAAACTCAGAAGGACGATCTTTGTAGGCTGTTAGCCATTCGTCTGAAGGTTTCCAACTCGGCAACTTCCCATCAATCCTCAATAAAGTCGCTTCGACAATCTGTGGTGACATTCCCAGAATGAGCCAATTTTCATCCAACGCCACAGTCAGAGAAAACATTCCACCGCCGAAATTGATCAAACCAAATGAACGCCCCTGCTTCTCAAAAACATCAACTGCCACCATCTCAGGAGGGGCGAGCTCGCGAATTTTGTCGACACAGCTTGTCAATGTTGGCAATAAACTTGCCGAGTCCGTGACTTCAACCATCATGGCAAGACTGGGAAGCATAAATGACGCTTGAGAATCGTCGATAAAGACCCCATAGCGGCTTCCTAAATACGCGATAAGATCTTCTCGAACATCAAAACCCAGAAAGTTTTTCGCAAAATCGAGACCGAACTCTGCCGGTGGTAGAGTCCCCGGAGGGGCCACTTCACTGAGAGATCCATACATTTCCAGCAGACCATCCCACGCTCCCGGCCAATCCGTGAGACCGAATTGGAAAAAACCAGTCGACTGGGGAAGGGGCGGAAGATCATCAAGAGTTAGGGTATCACTATTGATTCCTGCCAATAGTCCGGCTCTCTCACCAGGAGCCACGATTTCCGATTCCGACCAAACGGCCTCCCCGTGAAACCCTGACTTCGCGCTGATCGTCTGCAAATTGGCTAATCCCAATTTCTGAAGAGCATCAGAGACGACGAGTCTCTTGCCATCCACAGGAGGAAGAGGTAATGGCATCGGGCCGTAAGTTTCAGCCAGTTGTGCGAAATCGAACCAGACTGTACTACAGACGGTGAAATCATCTGCTGTGGACATCGAATTCCACTGTTGGAATTGCGTCACATTTCGAAACTCATCATCCAGTAAGTTGGAAATATTACTCGCCACATCCATTCCAACTGTGACCATCAAGTGGCCACTCTGAGTCCACCAGCCGAATTGTACTCCAGGAGTTTCTGGGATGACAATAGATCGAAAACTGATCGACTCGACCGTACCACTTTGTACTTCACCCTGAAATGCTGACGCCATCATCTGAGTCAAGACGGGATTGTATTCATCGCCGTCCCGAAATCCCATATACATCGCAGGAAGAGGTGGTCCACCTTGCATCGGTTGCAAGATTACACAACTCATAAAGCCTCTCTGTAAGCCTTGAGTCAACAACATATCGACCGCGTCTTGAGCTTGCAGTCCGCCAAGCTTGGCGACAGATTTAATAATTTCGAGTAATGTCGGTGTGAGCCCCGATTCCACAAGAGATTCGTAGGCAACAGTTTGCTGCCATCCTTCCTCGTGACCTTTAAACCCGTCCCAATTGAAATAGAGCACAGGATCCGCAGGCAACAATTGGCTTAGTGGTTTCGTGCCAGTCTTTTGCAACGACGCTTCTGTGAGTTGATTCGACTGATTGACGGCAATCAGAGTTCCGATGCAGATCGATAACGTCACCAAGCATAAAATGAGCATGCGTTTCATAGCGATTTGGCTTTCCATAAAGCAAGAGGCTTGACTGAAACAAGTATCCTCAATTCGTGTTGTGAATTCAAAGAAATTATGTTGAACCTAAAGTTCATTCATCTACTCACAGCAGTTCGCATTTCCTGATGTTGTGCATAAAAGAAAATTAAAGCCGCAATGAGGCTTAAAGCCACACAGATCAGAAATATCCAAGGCCCTTGTCCCAGCCCGTCATACCCTAATCCCGTTGGTCCCGAAATGTAAATCATGCGGCCAACCACGGGAACAAGGATGCCACGAATGCCTGTTAAAAAAACATGAATGCCACTGTATAAAGCCGACAATTCGGGGCCTGCAAAATAGAAACTTCCCGTGAGCCAGTTGATTGCTCCTCCTGCGACGCTGCACGAATGAATGAGAGTTCCGACATAAAATGGCCAGAGTTCCTGACAAACTCCTCCGTAAGCATAAAGGGCAAACGTCATCGCCTGCATTAAGCTAAAGATACCTCGTGCCAACATGGGAGTTTGATGCTTGAGAAAACGTCCCCATAGAGGAGCGGTAAGAATGATCGTGATACTGGGAAGAACGACGGCTACCAGATTGATATTGGACCGGCTGACCTCCATCTGTTCATTCAAAACATTCGGGACAAGATACATCGCAAGCTGATTCCCAGTTCCCACGATGAAAAAGGCGAGTTCATATCGTAGAAAGCGCCTGTCTCCTATGAATTGTTTCATGCCTTTGATAAACGCAGGAATCGGAGAACTCGATTTTGTACCCGAGTAGAAGTTTTTTCGATGTGTGGGAATGCGTGCATAGGCCCAACCTCCAAAAAACATCCCCATGCCAGCAAACCAGAAAAGTCCCCAATATTGGTCGGGAGCCCATTCCAACCAGGCCCAGGCTGTCAGTGTTAAGATCAATCCTGAAATCGCCGCCATTGATCGTGTCCACCCAACGGCCGTGGAAACATGTTCATCGGGGTAGATCAATCGGAACATATTCATTTCGCCGATGCGCGCGGAAACGCGTAAGCCCAAAACGAGACTGACAAGCACCGTTAGAAATAGAGGCGAATTGGGCGCAATGATAATAGCAAACAATGCGACAGCCATCAGAAACAAAGGCCCGATGACTAACCAACGAACCCGGACATGTCCTGACAACCAGGTAAACAGCGGACTCGACAAATTCGCTCCATAAAAAACCGATGCGATGATCATTTGATAGAACAGATCCGCATCAAGAATGGTTTCCAATATCACGAGAGAAATGGGAAACAGACGAACGATTCCACCGGAACCTAAATTTGCCAGAGTTTCATAGTAGAGACCGGGTCGACGGCGTGCTGGCAAAGATCGCAGCACTCGGTTGAACGGAGGAAATCTTGACAACAGTTTCTGCGCAGACTTCTCCGGCAAGGTTTCATTCTTGACTCCCGACTCTAACATGCCGCATCCTTCAGAAAGCTGAGCCTAGAAGTTACGCCTGTAATTCTTCGCTCAACTTTTTCATCAGGGCTGCACATTCGACGCGAGCTTCGTTGAGTCCATCAGGAGTGATATTCTCACCACGAACATAATTGAGAACAATATCTTCGGCTGCCATTAGCTCGCGGCAAGCATCGGCGACTTGTCCTGCAATTTCATGAGGAACCGTTGCGATCCCATTGAGATCACCATGTAAAAGATCACCTTGATAGACAGTGATTCCACCAACAGAGACAGGAACGCCCACCGAAAGAATATGGCAATACCCGTGAGCGCAAATCGCTCCATTTGTGAACGTCGGGAAACCAATCGCTTCAACTTGATCAAGATCACGACCCGCCCCGGAAGTAATCAACCCCTTCGCACCAAATGCTTGATACGTCGTACACATTACCTCTCCAAACGTCGCCGAAAGGACTGGTTCATCCAAATCCTGAAATGTGATAACTGGAGGTCCGGGAAGAGACTCATAGGCTTCCACTTGTTTCGACATGCTGGCATAAACATCGCCATCACGTGGAGGAGACATACTGCGGAAAGTGGAAGTGAGGGCATAACCGACCATAGGAGGCATCTTGGGAAAACATGCCTTAATCGACTCATTCATAAATCCGACGTTTCGAGGTCGAACATCAAATAATTCGATCGCATTACATACGGTGGGAGTATCGAATGAGGCCAAATCGGCCAATTGTTTCTGATTCAGACCATGATCCACCATTCTTAAGTTCCTTTGGAGAAGACGAAAGTGTTGTCAGTATGCCGTTCATCTTACTGAATGAGCGGTATTGTAAAAAGAGACTCATATCGGGGCTTGCAATGTTGTTCAAAACATCAAAAATGGAAGAAACCCGCCTAGAGATCACTTTGGTTGAACAAATCTTATGAATGTTCCTCTTGAGAAGAGTGAAGAAAAGCAGCAAATGAAACCCGATGGGAATGAGCGTCGTCCCGTCGAATACTCGTCGATCTCGGCAGTTCTTTCCGATGCTGAGTTTCTGGCATCGCATCCTCACCGTACCGTGGGGAGCTGGAGTTATGGGAGAATCCTGCAACACTTGGCAGATTCCTTAAACCGATCCATTGATGGTTTTGGCTATAAATCGCCGTTTTATGTGCGAATTGTTGCGAGTAATTTTCTGAAAAAGAAATATCTTCGAGAGAAGATGCCATCAGGGTTCAAACTTCCAAAGGCACAAGAGGAAAAGCTCCCCTTACAAGAGACTCCCATCGAAGAATCTCTCGCCAATCTCAAACGAGCGATTGATCGATTTCAACGTGAAGAGCCGAAGGCCGACCATCCAGCTTTTGGAAAATTGACTCCTGAAGAATGGGTACAGCTTCACTTACGACACTCAGAACTACATATGAGCTTTGTGAAACCAGCCTGATGACATTAAAACTTTACGAACTTACCGAAGAATTCGAAGGCTTGGACGATCAAGACCGATTGCAAGTATTGATCGATTTTGCAGAAACACTCCCCACTGAGTCGGGCCAATTTTCTCCCCTGTTTGGTAATGAAGAGTGCCGAATTCAAGAATGCCAAACACCGGTTTTTCTCCGGGTCGGAGTCATCGATGGCAAAACGTTCATTGAAGCCGACGTTCCCAAAAAATCTCCCACGGTGAGAGGTCTCGTCTCTCTCATTGTTGAGGGAATCGATCAATCCGATCCCGCTGAGGTCCTTAGTCTCCCGGATGACCTGTTACCGATATTCGGCCTCGAAAACGCCTTAGGTATGACTCGGCAACAAGGTGTCTTGGGCATGATGTCACGAATTAAGCGTGATTTACGGGCCGCTCTGGACGACAAGTCTGCGTAATCGGACTGAAATCGTTGAAAAGCTACATTTTTTCCCCGAAATGCATCTGTCCAAATCATGTCGTTACGCTATCCTGAATGTTCATGATCATTACGTTTGGAGATGTAATCCCCAAACCGCATAGTGTCCTTCTGTGCATATGATGCGTAATGTCTACTCTCTACGGTCACTCCGATTGAAATGTGAAGAGATGGTTGATACCGAAAAAATTCCCCGTTTATTACCCGCCGCATCGTTGCCGGATTATGCACACATCCTGCACACCACTACGCCGCATCCGTTTCGTGATCCAAAAGGTCACAGTCACGGTCGGAAATTCAAGAACATGAAACCACTGGTCGCCGACGAGTGGGCCGAAAACCGTAGTTATCTTACGGCCATCGATCTATTCAATCACGGTTACTACTGGGAATCACACGAAGAATGGGACCGGCTGCAACGTGTCAGCATTCCCGACTCACCTGTGGGAAGGTTTTTGAAGGGTCTCGTCAAAATCTCTGCCGCAGGCATGAAGGTTCGCGAATACAGCATTCACGGAGTGCGTCGTCATGCAGCGTCCGCAGGAGAAGTCTTTGCCGATGTTGCTGCCGAAACAGAAAGCGATATCTTCTGTGGACTTCGATTTACGGAACTTCAATTCGCTGCAGATCGTGCCGCACAATTAACCTACAAAGATGACTACCCCATTGGTGAAGCGATCAAAGTCTTCCCGTTTACACTCACCCCGGAACCAATGCCGTTGGGTTGAAGACATACAGAGAACAATAAATCAAAAAGCCTCGGTTCGTGATGGAATCGGGGCTTTTTCTTTGTGTAGCCCCAGAGTCAACATCTTCTTCCAATTGATTTGACCGAAAAATCTCTCACTCTGTCTCTCTTTTAGCGTGACGGGGGCTTCTGTCGGCAGATTTTTAAGTTCGTAAACTTCAATCGCTTCATGCTCCAATATAATTGAATGTCCTGTTTCTTGACTCAGGAACTGTTGGAGTTTTTCTTGAGAATCGACATCTGCTGGCAACAGAATGGATTCCCAATCTGAAGTCGCCACCATATCGGGAGACTGCCCACGGAAAGATCCTCCGGGCAGGTAGATAGTCCCGTTGTAGAAGTCGACCGCAAATGCGATGGCACCGGGAACGACAAATAGCAGTAGACCAATCGTGTCTAAGGCGACCACTTTATAGTCGAGTGCTCCGCGCGTCTGCCCAACTCGTTCTGGATAGAGAATCGTGCCACAAGAAATGGATTGCACCAGTAAGGTCAGTGCCAACAGACTACACAGCCAGCGTTTACAAATTCTGCGACTACCACGCATATCGATCATCCTTGATCGGTCAGGTCGAGTTTAAGTCCACCATTTTAGTGATTGAATCGAATCACAGCAAGATCGCTCTCAGCCGAGTAATTCATGCTGAATCACGGGTTCGTTGCTCGGGCCAATCAAGCGCTGATCGAGACCCAGATAAGGATATTTGAGTTGATACGGATCGATTCCCATCTGATGCAGTATGGTCGCTTGCAGGTCGTTGACTGTCACTTTTCCATCCGTCACAAAATAACCCAAATCATCGGTTTGACCGTGTGTGTGACCCGCTTTCACGCCGCCACCTGCCATCCAGATGGTGAAGCAATGAGGATGATGATCGCGCCCTAGAAATTTGGACTTATTACGTTCTTCGTTAAGTGGAGTCCGCCCAAACTCTCCCGACCAGATCACCAATGTCTCATCGAGCAAACCGCGTTCTTTCAAATCAGACAACAATGCCGAGATCGGTTGATCAATTTCTTTACACTTGCCCGGCAACCCTTGAACAATATCATTCCCCGCTCCTGTGCCATGCATGTCCCAACCATAATGGAATAACTGCACATAGCGAACACCCGATTCGACCATCCTTCGTGCCAGTAAACAGTTATTCGCGAACGACTCTTTTCCCGGCTGAACTCCATAGGCTTCCTGGATGTGCTTAGGCTCTTGCGCCATATTCATCACATCGGGGACAGCCATCTGCATCCGAAACGCCAACTCGTACTGACTGATACGCGCTTCCGTTTCGGGATCGCCGAGCCTTTCGAGTTCCTGTTCGTTAAGCTTTCGAATCGCATCGAGACTGCGTCGTCGAACGTCTCGTGACATCCCTTTGGGGTCGGAGACGTAGAGAATCGGTTCACCCACAGTTCGGCATTGGACACCTTGATAGACGGACGGAAGAAACCCACTTCCCCACAAACTCTTTCCACCCGAGGGATCGGTACCACCGCTCATCAACACAACAAAGCCGGGGAGGTTCTCGTTTTCCGATCCGAGGCCGTAGGTAATCCATGATCCCATCGAAGCACCACCGAATCGAGGCGAGCCGGTGTAGAGTAACAGTTGAGCCGGTGCATGATTGAATTGATCGGTCCACATCGACTTGACGATACACAAGTCGTCCGCATGCTTGGCCAGATTCGGCAACAGTTCCGAAAATTCCTGACCACTCTCACCATGCTTGGCGAATTTATGAGGAGTCCCGAGAAGCTTAGGGACTCCCTGCTTCAGATTGATGAACGGCAGACGCTCTTTCTTGAGAACTTCCAGCAACTCATCAGGGCACGGCTGCATGGTATGTTCGACCAACTTAGGCTTGTAATCGAACATGTCATGTTGAGGCGGAGAACCAGCCATGTGTAGATAGATGACCCGCTTCACCTTGGCAGGCTTACCAGGTAATGTTGCGACCTTTGCTTCAGCAGAAGCCGACCGTCCCATCAATGATGAAAGTACGGCTCCACCGAGTCCGTATCCCCCTTGTCCTAAAAAATGACGGCGGGTGATCGATTGCAAATATCGGTCTCGAAAATTGTCGTTCATAATCGACTCGAATATATTGTGTGTTAATCGTTTATTTGCTTAAAACAGCATCAAGGTTCAATAAGACATTGGAGACGACTGTCCAACTAGCCGCTTCAGCAGGATTGATTCCCTCGGGCAAAGGTCCGAGAGGTTCAGTTGCGAGTAATTCGGCTTCCTCAAGAGTCTGTTTGTAATGTGCCAGTTCGGATTGATATAAATCTCGAATCGTCTGTATCTCATCCGCAGCGGGCTCTCTGACCAAGACTAATCGCAATGCCCAAGAGATTTTCTCATCAAGAGAAACGCCACCTTCAAGAATGATGCGACGGGCGAGAGCTTGCGCGGCTTCTACATAGACCGGATCGTTCAAAGTCACAAAGACCTGCAAAGGCGTATTGGTGCGGATGCGTCGCACATTACAAATTTCTCGACTGGGTGCATCGAATGTCGCCATCGAGGGGTAAGGAACAGAGCGTCGCCAAAAAGTGTACAAACCACGTCGATACTTGTCGTCACCTTTACTTTCTGGCCATGTTCTCTGTCCGTTAAATGCGGCACGCCACAAGCCGGGTGGCTGTGGGGGATAAACAGAGGGTCCGCCGATTTTTCGTTTCAACAATCCACTATGAGCAAGTGCTTGATCTCGAACCATTTCCGCTTCCAAACGAAAACGTGGCCCACGTGATAACCACGTATTATTGGGGTCAGCCGCATGCGAAAAGGAACTGTCTACTGCAGATTGTTTGTAGGTTTCAGAGGTGGCAATCAGCCGAAGTAACCGCTTAATATCCCAATCCGTTTGAAACTCGACAGCCAACCAGTCCAGTAATTCGGGGTGGCTGGGCATTTCCCCCTGTGAACCAAAATCCTCTTCGGTCACGACAAGACCGCGTCCAAACATTTTGGCCCAAAAGCGGTTGACGGCTACTCGTGATGTCAGTGGATTATCGGGATTAACCAGCCAACGAGCCGCGTCAAGGCGGTTTTTCGCTTCACCCTGAGCAGAATGAAAACTCTCCGGCAAACCGTGCTCGACTTTTTCACCAGGACTTAAAAAATTCCCCCGTAAATGAATGAAGGTTTCACGATGTTTGTCGGCTGGTAACTCCTGCATCACGGGAACCGTGGGAATGGCGGGTTTCGTTTTTTGCAAAGCGGCGATTTTGTTAGACAATTTGACCGCTTCGGGATCGATAGTCCGATAGTACTCTTCGAGTTTCTTATTCTGTGCATCGTCCCACTCAGATCGATCTGAATTCAGTATCGCAAGAATATCATCAGGAACCGTCACCCGGCTATCGATGGGGTATTCGGCAGAGACTTTGGGAGCGTCTTTGATCGCCGTCTTCCAAATAGTCTCACGATTCTTGGGGTCTTTCTCCTTATCGGTTAACAACACAATTCGAAAGTTATTCAGTCGGCTATAAACAGATCCATCGGTTCGATTCCAAACAACCACATTGTCGATCGGCAATGAACTTCCCAAATCGACTTCCCACCAAGGATTGTTACTTACCTTGGTATGTGTCGTTGACTTCGCGTCGAAGAAATGCCCGTCGGTGTTACCGTCATTAGCCAGGTTTGCAGGACCGTTATAATCAGTGCTCGATTGCGAGGCGGTCCCTTTGACGGCAACATTTTCATCACCGGAGAAGACCTGAACTTCAGCCAGTGAAAGCATTTTCCCTTTGCCGGGCAATTCAATACGCACATAGCGAGCTTTTAATGGTTTCGACTCTGCTTTCAGTTGTTCCAGAGTTTTCCCGGCCCATTCATTTTGACGATTCTGCCGTGCTTCATCATTTGTGTTGAGTTTTTTCTGCACGTCTGAAATTTGTGCCTCAATCGTAGCAACTTGGGTCTCCCATGACTTTGTGGGAGCGTTCATCGTTGGTGTTTCATTCGGCTGATCATTGTCGGCAGTCTGATTAAACAAACTGTAAAAACTGTAATACTCCTGATGCGAAATCGGATCATATTTATGAGAGTGACACTTCGCACACCCCATCGTCAGACCCATCCAGACCTGAATCGTTGTATCGACTCGGTCCTTGACGGCTGCCACACGAAACTCTTCATCGTCGGTCCCCCCCTCCGTATTCGTCATCGTATTACGATGAAACGCGGTGGCCACTTTCTGTTCAAGGGTCGCATCGGGTAACAAATCGCCCGCCAACTGTTCTATCGTGAATTGATCGTAGGGCAGATTTCGATTGAAAGCATCAATGACCCAATCACGATACCGCCAGATATTGGGACGTAACGGATCGGAGCCATACCCGCGAGAGTCGGCATACCGGGCGAGATCAAGCCAGACGCGAGCCCAGCGTTCTCCATACGCACTGTCATCCAGAAATCGGTCCACCAATTTCTCATAGGCGTCTGCAGCTTTGTCATTAATGAACTGATCGACTTCCTCGGGAGTCGGAGGAAGCCCGCGAAGATCGAAACTGACTCGTCGAATTAATGTATGACGATCTGCCTGTTGATTGGGAGTAAAATCTCGCAGCTTCATCTGTTGGAGGACGAAAGCATCAATCGGATTTTCAGTCCAAGCTTTAAGATGAGCGGCTTTCAAATGAACGGCGAGAACATCGGGACGTACCGGTTTCACAAACGACCAATGCCGAGAATACTTGGCTCCTTCCTTGATCCATTTCGTTAATGTTTCAATTTCCTGCGGCGTCAACTCATGGCCAGAGTCAGCGGGCGGCATCACAGAGAATTCATCATTGCTGGTGATTCTTGCTACGAGTTCACTCTCTGCGGGCTTGCCCAGAACGATAGCCGTTTCACCGCTATCGAGTTCAGAAGTCGCGTTTTTTTCATCGGTCAAATGCAGTCCGCTTTCCCGATGTTCGGGATCGGGACCATGACAGGCGAGGCAATTCTTGGACAGGATCGGTCGGACATCACGATTAAAGTCGATGTCGTCTGCATGCAATTTTGGACTACATAAACAAATGGTGCCGACAATGAGAAGAATTCGTTGCATGATGTTCAGTATTTATCAGAAGGAAGGTCACTCGTAGGCAGGAGTTTTATTATAACAGGAAATTGATGGGATGGCAGATGCGATTTTCAAGGTTCTTACGGGATCGCTTGAGATTCCCTCAGAACTCTGTTGTGATACGCATTGACACTCAGACGCACAATCCGGGAAGAATTATTCATGGTCAAGTTCATTTATTCTCTCAATTCCAGCACCATCAAATCGACTCCCATCTTGGACAAAATTCGCATCGCAGCCAAGGTCGGCTACAAGGCCATCGAGCTTTGGCATGACGATATTGACTCCTACATCGAGTCAGGCGGACAGATTCAGGACATTCGCAAAGCTGTCGATGATTCGGGACTTCTCGTCCCGACGACCATTTTTCTCAAAGGTTGGTGGGATAACGAAGGGGAAGAATATGTCGATAAGATGGACGAAATCAAACGCCGTCTCGCCCAAGCCGAAATTGTCGGGGCGACACATTCGATTGCCGGGCCGCCTCATGGTCCTGTCGATCTCGCGCACGGTGCCCGTCAATATGCCAAACTACTCGATGTCGGCAAAGAGTTCGGCGTGAAGCCGGTCTTCGAATATTTGGGATTCGCGCAGGAAGTCCATACCATCGAAATCGCCAAGCAGATTTTGGAAGAGTGCGGACACCCCGATGCGACCATGGTCGTTGATCCGTTTCATTGTCATGTGGGTGGAGGAGGTTTCGATGCCATCAAGGATCTCAAACCCGAGCAAATCGCCATTTCGCACTTCAACGACGCTCCCGCAGAACCAGAAGCCTCCACTCAACGCGACCCCGACCGAGTCATGCCCGGCGATGGAGTCATTGATCTCAAAAACTATTGCCGTTTCCTGAAGCAGATCGGTTACGACCGCTGCCTGTCACTGGAACTATTCCGTCCCGATTTGTGGGAACAGGATCCCGAAGAAGTCGCCGCAATTGGCTTGGAGAAGATGATGTCGATTGCGGAGGGTTGAATCCTTCGCAAATCATTCATGGCAGGGAGGCTCCTGCCCAAGTATTCAGTAACAATGGCTACACCACCACCAGTTCAAAAAATAGTCACATCTCAATCCGTTGTCGGGACTCAAGGTGTGATAGTCCCATTGATCTGTCCACACATCCCAGCTAGCCATCCCGCAAGTAAACAGTACACTCGCAAATGCGATCCATAATGCAAGTTGAGAATTTCGTCTTCTAATGTGAAGAGAGTACAGACACAGCATCAATGGCATAGCACTTTTCCAGATGCGGCTGAGAAAATACAGAGCCCACTTCGCAGATTCTTCAAAAGCAACTAATGCTGGTTGAGTACGGTAAAAAGGTTCGATAGTCACAAATACGAGTATCACCCAAAGAATGATTGCGACAAGATAATGGCCGATTAAAATTGCATTGAGAGCCAATATGGTGGATTGGCACTTTGGAGAATCAGTCACGCCCATATTATCCTCTCACAGTGAACAATTCTTACTCCTTCTTCACCCACTGCACAGCGTCAGCGATAACGTACCCATCAGCCCCCTTATTGGAAATCATCACGACGGCAGGTTGGCCTTTTTCGAACGTGAATGTTCCCACCGAAATAAACAGGTCGTCAATCGGCGGCTTCTGCTTCTGATTGATGCGAACTTCCTTACGCCCCTCCGCAGATTCAATCACAACTAACGCATTACTGGCACGATTGCCGTGAGGCGAGTAAGAGACACGGACATCGTATTGTCCACTTTTCGGTAACTCGGCCTCATAACGGATCGACATTTTGCTCTGATCGTTATTGCCATCATGCAAGTAAGAACGACCGACCCAAGGGCCGACCGTGTGTCCCGGTCCCCAATGTCCTTCTGCTTTTGCACTCACATCATCGACCACAATGCCTTTCAGTGATTTTGCACTGACACTTTTCCCGGCAGCGTAAGAAGGAAGAAAGTCACCTTCGAGAACTTGGCCATCTTTGAGCAAGCGTTCTTTCAGTGCCTCATACTCAACATCTTGTACGGCTGTGCCAGCATCAATGGCCATCACGCCGACCGTTGTTGCTGATTGACCTAAAATCATGAAGACCGGTTCCATACGGATACTGCCGAACGCAATATGCGAACTCGATACGCAAACCGGGACTACCAGATTCGTACATTCTTCTTTCTTCGGAAGGACACTCCCCAGAGCAATTGAATACGGCCCACGCGTCGAGACGCCGATGTCTCCTTCGTTCTGGACGTATCCGTCTGGTGTGATGTAGCGCTGAACATTGTGCGAATCCATCGTGTATGATCCCATGCCGATTGATTCGGGTGTTGGACTTTTTTTGAGCAACTCGTTCTCCGTCATCACATAATCGCCAATCATGCGACGCGCTTCACGCACATAAATCTGGTGTGGCCAGTTGCCATTGTCGGTGAACTCATCTTTCGCCAATCCCCAGGCATTGAACTTTTCACGCACATCTTGGGGCACTCGTGGATCATTGGCGAGAAAGTACATTAACCCCTGCTGATAGACTTCATGCTCTTTGATGATTTCTTGCCGGCGTTCATAACTGGCATCCGGGTAATCGTAGTTGTAGCCAATGTTATCTGTGCTGAAGGGTCCGTGATTGTTTGTGTCAGTTTTGAAATTGGGAATCGGATCGAACTTTCGGAATCCTTCCCGCCAACCTGCATCCAGAATTCTGACAAGAAGTTCATACTGCGATGCGTCATATCCCTCAGGCTTCGCAAAGGGGACACGATTTTCATCGTGATTCGTCAGACACATGCGAAAGCAATAAGCTTGAACCTTATTGTCCCCTGCCCCGTATTCGCCGGGGTGTTCGGTACTGATGCGAGGTAACACACCGCTACTTGGATCACCCGGCACTTTGTAAGGTGAAATCGGATCTTTGAGGACACCAAAATGATGCCCGTGATGCAGGACGCCGGTTTGTACGCCATTCCATTCTTCTCCATAGACATCCTTGGCCTCTCGCCCCACATGATAAGAGACTCCGGCGACAGCCATCAGGTCTCCTTCGTAGGTTGTATCGATAAACAATTTCCCTTTGTAGGTTTTGCCGCTGAGAGTCGTGATGGAAACAATCTTGTCCCCCTCCATTTTGACTCCGTTCTTTCGATCGAGCCATTCATTACGATGCACGGGGATTTTGTAGTCTTTCACAAAATCATCGAAGACTTGTTCGGCGACATGCGGTTCGAAGATCCACATCGTCCGTTCATCACCGTCAATCGCCGCTGTCCCCTGTCCTTTGTTGCCGTACGACTCGCGATTCTGCTGCTTCCACGAACCGTCTTTCTGATATTCCTTCCAGACGCGATGATAGAACTCACGGGAGAGGCCACCGATCACCTGTTTATTGCCTGTGTCGGTCCACCCGAGGCCACCGGACGAAAGACCTCCCAGATGTTTGTCGGGAGAGACAATCACGACAGATTTCCCCATCTTCTTTGCTTGAACGGCAGAGGTGACTGCGGCGGACGTTCCTCCGTAAACGACGACATCGTATTCCGCAGAGTGAAGAGCCGTTGATTGTCCAGCCAGCAGAGATGCCAAGATCGAGAATATAAAGCAGCGCATTTGGTTTTCCCTGAAATTAGAAAACGGGATGCGCATCCTGATGACACGCATCCCGTTGGAATCAATGAGACGATATCAGTGAAGAGCCGTTGATCGAAATATTGCGAAATTTGACCGGGTCGTTGTGTCCGGCGAATCCGAAATAGCCTTTTTTCAAAGTTTTACCCGGGTGCGGAGAATTGGCCATGTATTCCGAAATTGTGCTCAGATCAGCATCGAGAATCGTATAACCATTTAGTTCCACTTTAATGGTCGATCCTATGACCGTCACTTCCTGATAGTTCCATTCGCCGAGGGGACGCAAATATCCACGGTGAGCGGCCGCCATACCGTATGCGGATCCATGATACTGACGAGCATCGAGCTTGGCATATTTTGGATGTTCGCTATCCAATACCTGCAATTCCGTCATTCCCTGATAGGCGGGATTACCGCTACCCGGATAACGAATGGCCAATCCATTGTTACCACCGGGAGGAAGCTGGAATTCGAGGCGAACGACAAAGTCGGCATACTCTTTCTCGGTATGGATGTGACCACCCTTCCCTTTTTGGCACATGATCGCACCGTCTTCGATTTGGTAATTTTCAATCGGGCCTTCCCAGCCGGTGAAATTCTTTCCATTGAAGATGCTCTTAAACTGTGCCTTCTTGTGCTCAGAGTGGGCCTGCAACATTTCATTTGCTTCACTGTGTGGAATTTCGCGGACGAACAGATTTCGCCACCGAATTTCTCCGCCATGTGTCTGGAGCTGGATGACTCCATCAGCAAACAAGGGACGTGAACGATCCCAAAAGTTCTCCATGACAGCATGATCGACGACCAGCTTGTCGTTGTAATACACGGTTGTTTTATCACCAACTTGAATGATGCGGAAGCTGTTCCATTCTCCAAAAGGTTTGTCGGCATTGACGAGGGGGAGTTGGCCCGGTTGGCCCTTGGAATTGTTGAACAAACCGCCAGAACCTTTGTCGGCGTTCCGATCCCACTTACCACCTTCTTTGGTGGTGTCCCAGATTTGAACCTGCGGTGTGCCACGCAGATAGATACCGCTATCGGCCTTAGCGACAGTTTTGTATTCGATGAGCAATTCAATATCGCCGTATGATTTGTCTGTCGTCAGATAGGCGCCTTTCCCATCATTGACTAATTCACCATGATCGACAGACCAATGCATTTTCGCATCTTCCGTCCACTTGGCAATCTGCGCTTTTTGTTCGGCTTCTGTCATTGCGTCGAGTTTACGAGGGTCAAAATGTGGCATACCGTGCCAACCGTCCATATTCTCACCATTGAAAAGTGCGGTAAATCCTTTGGGGGGAGTGTTTAGTTCGGCAGCGAATCCAGGGATTGCAACCAAAGTGATCAAACAAAGGGAAATCAAACTACGAAGCATCAGATAACTCCTGCTAATGGGTAGGTTTAGAGATCGGGTGGGATCTCATTTGTACCAGAATAGACAAGTGAATTCCCATACTTTTTCTCCTGGATTTTTGGGAGACAATTCGTCTGATTTTGGCAGGAGTCGAGAATACAACCGCCTCACCCCGCTCATGAGTTTCCCAACATCAGAGATTCCGTCTGAGAAGACTGCGCCTGGCACCATAATTTGCCCGCTCATTTTAGAGAAAAATGAGCTTTTGGAATACCGTTTTCTCTCTGGACAGAATCAATGTATGCTATCTACTCAAATCTAATGAAACTTTTATTGAATCACCAGAGACTCTTTCCCACAGGAAAATGACATGTTTCACCGACTTCGTTCGTTCGTAATTCTCTCCTCCATCTTGATTGTCTCGGCCACGGCATACTCACAAGATCTGGCCAAACCTGTTTCCAAAGTCACACTCGCTGATGGTGATTCCATCGTCTTTCTGGGCGACAGCATTACGCACCAATGTCTCTACACTCAATATGTCGAAGATTTTCTCTACACACGATTCCCAACAAAGCGATTCAAAATTCACAACGCAGGTGTCGGAGGAGCCCGAGCCTGGGACGCTCTCGCCCGATTTGATGCCGACGTGGCCGCGTACAAACCCAAATATGTCACGATCCTGATAGGAATGAATGACGGAAGCTATCAGCCATTTAATCAGGATGTTTTCGACACCTACAAGCAAGACATGACGGAACTTCTCAGTCGGCTCGATGGCATCGGAGCAATCTCGATACCAATGACGCCGACTATGTTTGATTCACGTGCATCGACTCTCGGCAAACGTGAACGCGACCCCGCAATGTTACGGGAATACAATTCCGTCCTTACCTACTACGGCACTTGGCTACGTGAGCTTGCCACGGATGAGGGACGAGGCTTTGTCGATATGTGGGGGCCGCTGAACAACATCACGTTTGAACAACGTAAAAAAGACGCAAACTTTACACTGATCAAAGATGCTGTGCATCCCGACGCACCGGGACAAGTCGTGATGGCAACTGCCATCATCACCGATCTCGGATTTCCTCGTCAGGTTTCCAATATCCGTGTTTCCACGGCAGCCAACGGGAAACCAACGGCCACCGTTTCTGGAGGCATACTCACCGACTTGAACGTCTCCACAGATACCGTTTCCTTTACGTGGAAGGCCAACAGCTTACCGTGGGTCGTTCCCGCAGAAGCTCATCCGGGAGCCGTTTTAACGAAACTCGGTCATAAATTGAGCAAAGAGTCCCTTGAAATCCATGGGTTGGCACCGGGACGCTATGAAATGAAAATTGATGATGAGGTTGTGGGTATTTACACGAATGTCCAACTCGCTCGTCATATCGAACTTCAGGAAAATCCAAAAACTCCTCAGCATGAACAGGCCGCAAAAGTCGCCGAATTGAATCAACAAAGGAACGCCGGGCCGGTTCTCAGTATGCGGGGGCAATGGTCACAATTCCAACGCTATGCACGTGCAAAGAGAACATCCGAAGCCGAACCAGATAATGAGGCTGCCGCTGAAGAGTTAAAGAAATGGACCACGCAGATCGAAGGCATGGAAAACCGTGTTGCCGAGTTCAACGCCGCAGCAAAACTGATTGAAGATGAGATTTACAAGGTCAATCAACCGGTCTCGCGTAAATACCTTATCAAACGCGTGAAATAGTGATGTCCCAAGAGTTGAGATAAAAAAGAAACCCCCGTGCTGGTTTTCACCAACATGGGGGTTGTAATTTGACTAAAGCATCAGTCGTGGAACTAATCACTTAGCTTACTTCTTCTGTTTGGCTTCACCCTTGGGCTTGGGAGCACGAACGTGAAATCCAGCATCATTCAAAGACTTCACGACGGCAAGACCATCAAAGTTTCCCGAGAGAATCACGCCTTTTTTCGTCTTCGTGTATTTGTGACTTTCCACCCCTTCAATCTTGGCGATGGCCGCATCGACTGATTTGGCACAACCAGGGCAGCAATTGTGGACGCCAACAAGGGTCAACTTTTCGACCTTGCCTGCTTCGACACCAATATTCTTTTCGTTGTACTTAACATTCTTTCCACCAGTCACTTTTCCGTGAAAACCGGCAAAGCCAAGTTTATTGACGGCTTTACGTGCCGTTTTATCATCGGGGGCGGTAAAACTGATCTCAGTCGTTTTTGGCTTGGCGGTAATGTCAGTCACACCTTCAACGCCAGTTAGTGCTTCTGTGATTGCCTTGGAACAGGCTCCGCAACAGTTGTGAGCACCGGTCACCTTGTATTCACCAGCAGACGCGATACCCGCCATGCAAAGAGTCATCAAAGCAGCCGTCGTCAACTTGAATAGTTTCATAGTCAGTACCTTTTTTCAGTTCTCTGGATAAATAATCTGATTCGCTATTTATTTAAGTCGATCAATGGAGAAGAGTCAATGTAAATCCCCGGCAACATTCAGAACGGCTGCCTCTCTGAATGGAGAAACAGCCGTTTTTGTGACAATCATAAGCAGAATGGTTTACGACTTTGCTGGATCCACTCCATTCTTCCAGGGACCAGCGAGCTTCATGTAATCAGGTTCTTGCAGAGTTGAGCCGTAATCTCCCGCTTTCCAACCGGGAATATGTTGCGGTTTTTCCCGGTTTTCCGAACGAGCTTCCCACTGTTTGGCCCAAGCCGATGATCCATCATGAACGGTCATGGTCTCAGAATCAAAGTGATAGACTTTCCCTTCCCGATAACTCATGGCTCCCAAAATCACATTGACGATGGCGGCTGTTCCCAAGTCGGTCGGGTTATTGCACATCTGAGGATCGCGGGCAATCATCGCTTCGACCCAGTTTTTGAAGTGGGCATAAGTCGTGTTTTTGACCTTCTCCGTTGGAATAGTTTCCTCTTTCAGCTTGCTGTTCAAAGTGACCTGAGGCCGCTCGGGAACAAAGTTGAAGTTCTCAAAGCCTTCTCCGTTACCAAACGTGAACGACCCGAAATGACCTCGAATCAATTGTTGGATAGGAGTGTTCTGGTTACACATGGTGGCGGTCACAAGACCTTGAACACCTTCCGGGAATTCCGAGACAACCGTGGCCACATCGGGGACATCACGACCATCATATTCCATATACAAGCCGCCAGAACCGACAACGCGCCCTGGAAATCGTAAGCCGGTCGCTTTCAACATGGCCGTGGTCCGATGGACGAACAGGTCGGTGTACATTCCCGATCCGAACGGCCAGAAACGACGCCATTGCTTATAGACGGCTCGGTCAAACGGCCGATCTTCGGCCAATCCTTCCTCTTTACCAAGCCAGAGATCCCAGTTGATGTTCTTGGGGTTCATCGATTCAGTCAGTTTGTAGTATCGCCATTGTCCCTGAACCGAGTTGCGGAAATACTCCGTTTGATATTGCAAAACCTTTCCGAGTTTTCCTGACTTCAGCAACTGATTGACCGTATCCCAAACAGGTAGTGAGGTCGATTGCACGCCCACCTGCATCACCTGGCCACTCTTTTTCCAGACCTTCATGACTTCGAGGGCTTCCTCAACCGTCTTGGTCATCGGCTTTTCGCAATAAACATCCAAGCCCGCATTGAGCGCATCAACAGTCTGCTTGGCATGCCAATGGTCGGGAGTTCCGATGCAGACCGCATCGAGATCTTCCAGTTCATACATGTCACGATAATCTTCATATTTTTTGGGAGCTTTGCCGGTCTCTTTGGCAATATGATCGGCGGCCTTATCACGATGCTCGCTGAACACATCACAAACGGCGACAAGTTCTATCGGCTGACCTTCTACCGCCAAGGTGGTCAAGCTTTTGACATGAGCGCCGAAGCCACGTCCACCGGGTCCAACAAAGCCGATACGAATCTTGCCGCTGGAATCTGCACCTCGGACATTTTTTTGAGTACCGGGGTTAACCAACATTCCCGCCGCGATCGTGCCTGCGGTTGATGTTTTGATAAAGTTGCGACGTGTGACGTCTTTTTGTGTGTGGGCTTCCATGGAGCTTCTCCAATCTGCGGGTGCCGGTAAGTTAAATATCAATTGAGCAAGCGATTATTATAAACACATTAAGGCGAGATTTGGAGTATTATTTGTCCAAGAATAGAGGCCCGATACAGTTTGAGACCGTCCAAGAAACTGTGGAAACTGGCAAATGATATCTAGCCATCTGCGGTCGGTGGTTCGGTGTCGAAATCCTGCCATTTCATGCCGCGATCCATCGGCTCAATTCGCAAGACAACTTTGCCATCCTGGAAAATACGGACAGTACCCGTAGATTCCGAAACGGCAATCGAAATGCAATTGCAAGCTTTGGAGATCGCCGCGGCCGCCCAATGACGTGCGCCGAGTCCTTTAGAAAGAGTCAGACCTTCGGCCGGTGCATCCAAAATACGACCGGCAGCATAGGCGACTCCATCTGAGCCAACAATGAATGCACCATCAATTTGTGCAAGCTCTTTCATCGACTCGCGGACTTTGGGAGAGCGAATGGATCGTTCGGTCCGACTGTATCCTTTGAAGGGGTCGTGAACCTGTTCGTGAGACATACTAATCGCTTTACGATGATTGCCGACCACAAACAAAGCACCAACCTTCTTCCCTTCGCGTCCCTCGCGTCCAATCTCGACAGCCAGATCGACCATGATCCGCAGAACCTCTAACGGAACCTGTGTTTCTAATCGTTGCAGATCACGCGACGTGAGTCGTGCAAGATGTTCGGTCAAGTTGATCACGCTAACCGAATCAAGGTTATCGCGCTCAAAGCCCGAATAAACAGCGACGATCCGATCCCCGGCTTGAAGGAAGTCATCGGCAATCGCCTCAAGCAACGCTTGAGAGATTTGCAACTGGCGGGTTTCTGGCTCGTTATGAAGAGGTACAACGGTCAGCCCTACACGTTTAGCCTTATCAAGCACATCTTCTTCATCGCTACTGATGATAAGCGGCAATCGTCCCAAAGCACGCTTGACGGCTTTGAAGTCGATGGGACGGTCAACCATCATCAAGCAAGCCTTCAACTCTAACTCCCGGGCCAACGATTTGGCGTTCTTCAGCAGGTTCGCTACCTGCTCAGGGAGTTTTGATGGGGACATAACGCGAATCTTTAACGAAATGAAGATTCATCAGTGCATACAAAGCCCACAATAAGTGTGAGACGCCATTGTGAGAAGACCGGAACAACCAGTATTGACGCACGATGCTTGCTGGCATGAGTTTACGACATTTTCCCGGTAGGTCAAGGGGCGAATTTCGTCTCGGTCAGCGCGAAGTCGATTGAGAGACCTTCTGATCTCCTTCAATCAACCTTTCCATTTTACGATTGAGAACTTGCATCGCAGTCTTTGGTCCACCGACACCGACCTCTCGACGGTCAATAACTTCCGATCGCGTCAGAATTCGGCCTTGATTCATATCGAACTCGATAGTGCCGCTTGGAAGATACCGCATCATTTGGCCACGCAATACCGGATTCGTCAGCCTTGGTTGAACAATCGTTTTCAATTCAATGGTTGCAATATTTTCGTCCACTTTATTGAGTTGGTAGATCGTTTGAACTGTGTACTCTTTTTTAAGAACTGGTGTCACAGCAAGATTGACCGTTAATTTGTCAGACCAGTATTCCCCCACGGAGACGGGAGTTTTGGGAAACAGAATCGGGAGGCCTTGTCGTTGTTTGGTTTGTTCTTGATCGTTAGCGGAAGTTTCTTGCAAAAAATTCATCTCGATAATTTCACCAGACGCCGTCATTTTCACCTTGGCAAATGGCTTCCCAATGCTTTTTTTCACACTGCGAAACTCCGGTGGCGGCTCATTTTCGGTGGCTGTGTCGTAGACAATCGTTTTTTGCAACTCATCATTGATATACATTTTGAAATTGAGTTGAAATCGATCAACCACCACTTCCATCAATGCCGAACCATCATCGAAAGTTTCAGTGATTCGGTAATGCTTCCACAAGGAAGAATTATTTTCTCCAAGCGTGTCTGAAGCCTCCGAAATGGACTCTTGCGTACCTTTTTCTCTGAGTTGGTAACGCCAAACGTCCCCTTTTTTGAACTGGTAGGCCAGAGTGACTTTCTCACCCTCGATGACAGACCTCTCATTCTGAACCGTTTCTTGTGCAGAAAGACCGCCACACGCCATGAAAGTCACGAATGAAAGGATTGAAGATCGAAATATACCCATTGTCACTTCTCCGAAATACGATTCTACGAAACTCCTCTAATTAGATAGTATTAGCACTTTTGGGAATTTGTGCCGAGAGCAATATTTTTCCAATTTCTGATCTCCCGCGTCAGGTCAACCCAAGTATGTTAGGTGTGTGGAAAGGCCTCTCAAATCCTGTTAGAGACTGCAATTAAAAGATTGAAAACAGACTTGAGATTCTAAACAGTGTTTAACAATGCAACTCATCATTTTCAGATTGGAAAGAACATGAAACGACTATTTTACGGTTTGATGCTAAGCACTTTACTTTTTGCGGGCTTCGGAAAGCTACAGGCTGCAGACAACTGGACTGTCGTCAAATCACATGTCGGAAAATTTCAGACGGTCCTTCCCGGAGAAGTTGATTATTCTGCGAGCAAAGTTGACACCGAAGTGGGACAAATCGATCTCCATTCCTTCGCAGTGGAAGCCAATAATGGAAATGTTGCGTATTTCGTCTTTTATTCGGACTACCCGGAGGGGACCGACGAGGACACAGATCCCAAAGAGCTTCTCCAAAATGCACGTGATGGCGTCGTGGGTGAAGGTTCACGTCAGACTCGAGAAGAAAAAATTCAGGTTGGAGAGCATCCGGGCCTCGAGTTCGATTTTGTCCAAGGCTCTGGAGCAGAAAAAACCTATGGATACTGGCGACTCTACATGGTCAAAAATCGGCTTTACCAAATCGGCATTATCTCTATTGGTGAATCGGCAGTCGATTACAAATTCAAACCCATTTATGGCTCATTTGATTTGTTGAAGAAGTAATCCGCCTCATTGAGTCGGTCATAAGAAAACGCCCGAATGATCATTGGATCAAACGGACGTTTCTTTTTGATATTCTGAAAGAGAAAATTAGCTTTCCCAACGGGACTTCATAAACTCCAGGCCATTCATGGCTAATGCTTCTTCTGTGGTAAACATTCGACGCCAGATTTTAGTGGCTGCCGCCAAATCCGGCAGGGCAAGCCCAAATGCTTCGATCATGAACCACCCGTCGTAATCAATCGATTTCAACGCGGCAAACGATTCATCCCAATTGACTCCCCCTTCACCTGGAGTGGAGCGATCATTCTCGGAGATGTGGACATGTACCATCTGGTCAGCACAACTCTTCACGGCATCAGTAATACTCTTCTCTTCGATATTTGCATGGAATGTGTCGTACATCATTTTCAAATGTGAGTGTCCGACTTCTCGTGTGAAACGAGCAGCATCTTCTGCACAATTCAGGAAGTAACATTCAAAACGATTCAGATATTCACAAACCAAAGTCACATCGTTGTCTTTGGCATGATCGGCAGCCTGAGCCAAAATTTCTTGGCCCCACTTCCATTCTTCTTCAGTGCGACCACGACCGGGAAACTCACCTAAAGCGGAGTGAATTGGTCCCAGCAAATGTGTCACACCGGCAGCAGCACACATATCGATGGCTTTTTTCAGTCGGGCCAAACCCGCGGCACGAATTGAAGTGTCATCAGAAATCGGATTTTCTTCGGGAGTACAAACAGTCACGGCCGTTCGGCCGAGACCCAATTCAGTCAGTTTGTCGCCAACTTTTTTGAATTTTGATTCCTCCATATCAAAGACCGGCAACTCGACACCGTCGTAGCCCCACTCTTTAAGATTTTCGAGGAGTCCGAAATGTTCCTCTGTAACGTCTGATGTCCAAAGCAACAGATTCATTCCATATTTCATCTGGAAGCCCTTCAATGCGTGTTGTGAAATAGTTTTTCGTCGAACGGGTACTTTTCGGGAGGCAGTAAATCCCAACCTCTCTGAACGATAATCTCCCATGCAGAGTGGAGTGTGTTTTCTGCTCCGTCAGGAAGAGGTTGTAGTTTGACCCGACGAAGAACCTGATTCAAGCGTCTCAGTAATTGTCGTGAGTCGAGATAGTCGCGAAGAAACTGAATCTCACTGAAAATATTGATAAATTTGGCAAGTTGATCGGTTTGCTTTGCCGCCATGATGTTTGTGTATTTTTGGACTTCTGACGCCGGCAATCCTGAAATCACCTGATAATATCGATCAATCGCCTCTGGAAATTGTTCCATCAACATTCTGTCCAAAAGGAGCTCGGTCGTGATGTGACCCAGAAAGCCGGGCAGAAACCCATCATCCTGGTCGGGAAGTTTCCGAAAACATTCCGCCACTTCAGAGGTGATTTCATAGAATGCCACGGATTCGTGGAACCACTGGTCGTCATGAAGATGTTGCAGAACACCTGCGGCATAGGCCTGTAACTGTTCGTCATCGGAATCCAAGTGCGGACGTACCAATCGCTCTCGCATTCTGACTTTGCGATCAGCGACAGAGAGCCAATCGGGGGTGGCAGTTCCTGCCAGAAACCACGGATTGTCAAGGTAGCGAATTCCATGAGCGAGATAATTCATACAATCAACCCTATCCTGATGCCACGAAGAGGGAAACTCCAGCCACCTGTTGAGAATCGAACTGATATCAGAGACAATGATTTCCCGGGGAATACTCCCCAATCATTTCAAATTGGCATCCGTCATGATCTCAAATCAACTTCACATTTCAGTGTTCACACGCGACTGGTCAGAACGAACGAAAACCGTTTACGCGGAATTGAAGTCGCTGTTGGACGTGCAGCCAGAAGTCGAGCTACTCGACCCTCCGATCACACCAGAGTCCGTACCGGAGACACTTGACGCAGACTTACTGATCGTGTTGGGAGGAGATGGCGCGATTCTCCATTCTTCGCGCATTCTCGGTCGTAACCAGATTCCTATCTTGGGTATCAATCTCGGTCGACTTGGGTTTCTCGCCGACTTGCAGCCTGAAGACTTGCATAACAATCTGCAAACGATCTGCCAGCGAGACTTCCACATCGAAGAACACCTGATGTTCGAATGTGTTCATCGCAAAGCAAACGGCGCAGAAGAGGTTGTTCTTGGGCTGAACGAAGTGGTGGCAGTTTCCGCAGCTTCTCTCAGACTTATTGATATTGATCTGTTAATTGATGGCGACAAGGTTGCCACATTTAGCGGTGATGGCCTGATTGTGAGCACGCCGATTGGATCGACGGCTCACTCACTCTCTGCGGGTGGTCCAATTTTGCGCCAGGCCCTGGACGCCTTTGTCGTCACACCAATATGTCCGCATACACTAACCTATCGTCCCTTGGTCGATAGTGCCGACTGCGAATATCTCATGCGGTTTCCGAATGTCCCGGAGGGAGTGATGGCTGTCATTGACGGTCAATTACAACGACCAATCTCTCCTGGTGATGAACTGGTCGTCCGCAAAGCCCCTGTGACATTCAAACTGGCTCGTTTCGGAGGACACAGCTATTATCGCACCCTGCATCGTAAACTCGGCTGGGGTGGCCAACCTCGATATCAACCTGAAAACGGCTCTTGACCGACACTAAAATTTTTGGTGACATTAAAAGTCTCTCCTTCCGTCCCTATCAGACGAGGTCTCTCATGCTTTGGCGTATCATTTTCTGCCTATCAACTCTCTGCGTGACAGCTAATCTCTCGTGGGCGACCGATTGGCCGTCCTTCCGAGGAGCCGTCATCGCAACCGAGCGAGGTCGCGCTCAAGGCAATGAATATCCACGTGAATGGTCTCCCGAGGAGAACATGGCCTGGAGACATTCTCTTCCCGGACCGGGAAACAGCAGCCCGGTGGTCTCTAATCACAAAGTTTACGTCACCTATTCTGATCAACAAAATGGAATGCGTCGGAATTTGATCTGTCTCGATCTCGAATCAGGAAAAAAACTTTGGTCAAAGTCGGTTCTGCATGAAGCTGAAGAACCGACTCACAAAACCAATCCGCATTGTGGTTCGTCCCCCGCCTCCAATGGAGAGCGTGTGGTTGTTTGGCACGGCTCTGCGGGCGTCTATTGTTATTCTTCCGATGGGGAGGAACTGTGGAAGTATGAGACCGGCCCCATTCATCATATCTGGGGAACAGGCTCATCCCCCATTATTTACGAAGACAAGGTCTTTTTGAATATCGGCCCCGGCGAGAATTCGCATCTACTGGTCCTGTCGCTGCAGACTGGTGATCTTCTCTGGAAAGCCGAAGAACCTGGCGGGAACTTTGGAGAAGACCCCAACGGCAAAAAGCTGGATTGGATTGGAAGTTGGAGCACACCTCAGATTGCCATGATTGCAGGCTCTCCTCAGGTCGTTTGTGCCATGCCAACCCGAATCGTAGGATACGCCCCCGATTCGGGAAAGCTCCTGTGGTGGTGCGAGGGACTCGAAAATTTACCTCGGAGCAATCTCGTCTACACCGATCCTCTTTTAACGGACACTTTCGCTGTCACCCTCGGAGGCTTCAAAGGACCGGGAATCGGTTTCACACTCGGTGAAATGGGAGACATCACTGATTCATCTCGTGCCTGGCGTGTCACTCGTGATAACCCCCAACGTATCGGAACGGGCATAATTATGGGAAAGCATGTTTATGCCCCCACTGCCGGAATCAACGGTCTCCAATGTCTCGATTTGAAAACGGGTGAGATCCTCTGGACCGAGCGAACTCCGGCACCTTTCTGGGGATCGATGGTTTTGGCCGACGAACTGATTTATGTGACTGATCAGCAAGGTGCAACATGGGTGTTTCGTTCCAATCCCGAAAAGTTTGACCTCATCGCCAAAAACTCGCTCAAAGAACGAACGAATTCAACACCAGCGTTTACAGACGACAGCATTATTTTGCGAACGTACAACGCCGTTTATCGTGTGTCGAAATAAAGCCTATTCGTTTTCCGAATTCGGATCCGTTTCTTCGGAAAGCTTTAGAGTCTGTGCGTGGCCGTTTTCTTGTTGCGCTTTGAGTCGTTGGAAGTCGGCTTCGATGGCCCGTTTTTGTTTCTCCAACTCTCCCTGCGCGACTTTGGAATAGGCGGCAATTGACAACGCATCCACCATTGCCAGAAGAATGAGCCAGAAGGTCATCAAGAGGACGACGACCCAATAGACACTGAAGAAAACCGGGTGAGCCTTCCCATCAATGAACTGCCCCCCTGAGATGAGTCCCCCCAAGAGGACAAGCATTCCCGAAGCCTGCATACGACGACGGTATCTCTTGGCAAAATGCTTTTGAGCAAATGGGTCGACTTCCCGCTCTTTCCCTGTCTCCCATGTCCGGTGATGAGATCTCATCATCAATAAGCCGAGGCCCGACAGAACAACAAGAGAAAATAATTGGATCAATAGAGGTGGTAACACCGCTCGGCTCCCATGATTCGCTGAACAAACATAGGAGTTCACACTATCCAATCCCCCGAAGGAAACAACACACTATGCGTATAAATTATGTTCACATTATAGGCGATAAGACCTATGCCTGGAGTTCGTTTTCTGAGTCAATGACCTGAAAACTAACAGTTCAGCTACGAAACTCCTCGAATTCATTTTAAGGAATGGATTTAATGATACTTTGTCGTGCGAGCTAACTGATGTCAAAACGGCACCTCCATATGTAGCGCTAACTACACGTTACTCTTTGTTTTGAATAATGTTCGTAAATATCTATTTTTGTCGTTGCTTATCTATTCTGTGACGCATCGTTTGTTCTCTTAGATATTTATCGTGAAGGGGAATCCCTTTGCTCCCGTCCAAATATTTCCTGAGTGTTGTTTATGGGGGAAAGATGAGCATCACCTCATTGTCCCCATGAATTAACTTGTTAACTCACCAGGATGATTGAGCACAAACCATGTACGATTCTGGGGGCGAGACCGCCCCAGAAAATGGGAGGAATCGGGTCAAGATTACAGATCACTCGACGTCGGTATCTTGATTCTTGATCTCGTCGCTGGGTTGATATTAGCTGACTTCATCAAACAGCAGTCCCCACAAACTGCGGTAGACCAACAATGGCGGAGAACAAATGGAACCTTTATCATCCATTTGGAGGAAGCCCATGTCAAACAATTCTGCCAACCATTCCCACTCATCCGAGAAGCCAAAACGCACCAGACGCGTCTTCTCCGATGAGTTCAAACGGGACGCCGTCAACCTCGTTGTCAAAGAAGGCTACACGAAAGCCGACGCGGCCCGAGCCGTCAACGTCGGCTACAAGACCTTCAGCGACTGGCACGCCAAGTTCGCTCCCGAACCCGAACCGTGCGGTGAGGACGCGACCGCCGATCAGCTGAAAGAAGAAAATAAGCGGCTTCGCAAGCAGCTCAAGCAAGCGGAGATGGAACGAGAAATCTTAAAAAAAGCGACGGCGTATTTTGCAAAGG
>Ga0222718_10000199_pt1 | contig 61994 bp, 78 predicted proteins | sample C33_27DmetaG_FD_165045 | JGI IMG/M metagenome (GOLD analysis project Ga0222718, IMG submission 165045) | Estuarine water microbial communities from San Francisco Bay, California, United States - C33_27D | ecosystem: Environmental > Aquatic > Marine > Unclassified | place: USA: California... | reverse complement strand
ATTACGGGAAATAACAACACCACCACAATGACGCAGAGGGGTGACAACAACGCAATACTGTTTGACATCACGGGTGACTATAATTCAACCACGGTGGATCAGGGCGGTGCCTCAGGAGCAGATGACAATAGAATCTTAATGGATATAAACGGAGACTACAACACTATCTCTAGCACACAAACACACAACAATGGTGTTGGCAATAACGGACATTTCCTTGCAATTGACATAGATGGAGATAGTAACAATCTATTAACAAGTCAAACCAATGACGGAGATAAGAAAGCATTTATATCACTGCAAGGTGACGATAACGATATAGACTTATACCAACAAGGCACAGGCTCACACTATGTTGAAATAGCAACCGGCAGTGATCAAACTGTTGATGTTACACAAGATGGATCAGGTAATCATAGTGCATCAGTTTCTATGACTGGATATGGTGCTACACTGGATCTTACACAAGATAGTTCAACAAATCAAACATACTCAATAAATCAAAACTGCTTAAACGCTAACGGCTGCGGCACAACTACTGTAACGCAACAATAAATAATGTATGGACACAAAACACAAAAGTCGTTGGCAACGATTTAAAGAATGGTGGACCATAGATCACGTTGTTGATCTATGCATTGACGCATTACTTTTATTATGGGAAGTAGTTACAAGTCCAGTCTTAATTGTTGTTAGAATTGCAAGACACTTTATAGGTGATTGGTTTGTTGGCGGCATTAAACGTATTACAAGAGCAATAGTGCATTGGTTTGCACGTAAACGTGAATATCGCAAAGCACACGGACACGGAATATTTAGAACCTATTGGTGGCTTATACTACTAAGTCCTTTTATTTTGTTTTTCCTTTTTATTTTACTCGCTATGGTATCAGGTATAGCACAAGATCTTCCTGAAATGTTAGAATTATTAATTAGAGGTTGTGATTCACTACAACCAGGCGCAGAACAATATTGGTGCAATATTAGTTAAATAGTAGTATGAAATGGTTTATAATTGTGGTAATGATGGGGACATTCTCAGACGGTAGCAAGGATACATTCTTGTATTTTAAACCCGAACTTGAAAGTCTAGAACACTGCCAAGAGTATGTGTATCAGAATGCATCAGAAATTAAAAAGCAGATGATGATAGAATTTATGGGCAAACCCATTGAAACCATATTCTGCATAAGAGAAGACAAGATAGAAAAAGTATTACAGGCGCCAGGAACCAAGATATGAGCAAATGGATTACACACTGGGCAACTGCGCTCATCACACTCGCAGTGTTATCACTATATGGTTGGCAGGATCCATATGTAAAACAACTGTTACGTTTTAAATCATTTGACGTTATTCAACAATACGACACACTACAACCAAGTGAGGATGTTGCATTCCTTGAAATAGATGAACGTGCAATTGAAAAGTATGGTCAATGGCCTTGGAAGAGAGATGTCCTAGCAGAAACTATCTGGAAACTGCGTGAAGCAGGTGCAGGCATAATTGTTCTTCCTATTCTTTTTGCCGAAGAAGATAGACTAGGCGGAGACCTTGAACTAGCACAAGCACTGGTAGGCAATGGTGTTGTTGTTGCACAGGTAGGAACCACACAGACAAATAAAAATGCAGTGCCAAGAGGTGTTGCCAAAATAGGTGATCCTATGCCTTGGCTGTTTGAATGGCCGGGTATGCTAGGACCAATACCCGTCATTGGCGACAATGTTGATGGTGTAGGTGTGCTTAACACTGCTCCTGAGATAGACGGTGTGGTAAGAAGACTACCTTTATTGATGCGTGTGGGTGATGAAGTTTATCCGTCAATGGCAATTGAAACAATACGTGTAGCAACAGGCGATCCAAGTTATCAGGTTAAGACAGAAGAAGGCGGCATTACTAAAATGCGTGTGCCACAGTATGCAACCATCCAAACAGATCCAAACGGACAGATATGGTTGCGTTGGAACAAACAGTTTGAAAGCATAAGCCTAGCAGAAGATGACTATTCTGCACTAGCAGGTAAAACTGTTATCATAGGAATTACAGCAGAAGGATTGGGCAATGTTATCGCCACTCCAAACGGAGAAGTATATGCTCATATGCTACCAGCAACTGCTCTCCAAAATATTATTAATGGCGATACAATTACACGTTATGACTATGCTACGTTTGTAGAATGGCTAGCAGCAGTCGTTTTGGGCTTACTATTAATTTTAGCAGCAGCAAAGGCTCCTTACTGGTTCGCTGGAGCATTGATACTAGCAGCCACAATATCACCTGTGTATGGCGCTTATATTGCGTTTAAAGGGCATTTATTGCTATGGGACTGGAGTTGGCCCGTGCTTGTATCTGCTATAGTAGGCTTCCACAGTATATTCAATAGATTTACCCGAGAGTTCTTTGAGAAACAGGCAATCAAAAAACAATTTGCTGGGTATGCTTCTCCAACCGTTGTGCGTATGCTACAGGAAAATCCTGCACTTATCAAGGACGGTATGAAGAAGGACATTTCAATCTGCTTCTCGGATCTTAGAGGATTTACTCCGCTGGGAGAAAGTTTTGGAGATGATGTAAAAGGATTAACAAAACTTATGAACTCATACATGGACGCTATTACCGGACCGGTGTTAGAAGCCGATGGAATGATAATTAAGTATATAGGAGATGCAAGCATGCACATTCACGGTGCACCACTTGATGATCCGGATCATCCCAAGAGTGCAGTCCGCACTGGGTTAAACATGTTGAGAGCAGTGGAGAAGTTCAATGAAAAAATTACAAGCGAAGGAAGACCGCCCATCGGTATGGGAGCGGGTATTAACACCGGACTTGGTTACCTTGGAGAAATGGGTAGCACTTCAAGACATTCATACGATGTGCTTGGCGATGCCGTCAGCACTGCCGCACGAATTGAATCAAAGTGTAAAGAATACGGATGCTTGTTATTAGTTGGCGGAGCAACCGTCGACCAGTGTAAGGAAGATTTCTTCTTCCTAAAGATTGACGATCTTGCTGTTAAGGGCAAGAGTGTTGGCATACCCATCTATACGGTCATTGAAAGATACACGGACAAGGAAGCACTAGCACAGCATGATACAATGCACAATCTATATCGCAGTCAGAAGTTTGATGATGCAATACACCAATGTGTTGAACTCAAGGGTGCGTTTGGCGGGCAGTTAGACAAGTATTATGACATGTGGATTGAACGCTGTGAATTCCAAAAGACACAGAAGTTACCTAAGGACTGGAACGGTGTGTTTATCGCTACAACGAAATAGCAATTAATACTAAACAGTAGTAAGTAAAAAAGTGCAATGCTTGATCAACAGTCTGCAACACCCAGTATATATCTTCTGAAGGTTGCATATTGTATTTGTCTCTGATAATGGTCTTGGCATAATCAATGTGCCAGTGTGCAAAATAATCAATAACACCAATCGCCACAGCAAATGGAACTCCAAACATCAATCCTACTAGGAAACTGCCTATGCCGTGATGAAAGTAGTGAATGTGTGCAGGTGGATCGAAATAGAATTTCTTGTCCGCAGGGAACAGGCGTTGCAGTGCTAAATCACATACGGTGTGTTTAACAGTTAATAAAAAAGCAAAGGTTGCGAGCGTGACTAATTCCATCGCTCTTATTTATTGTAGATTACGCAACCATTCCACACGTTCGATCCAAGCAACATAGTTCAACAGAAGCAGTGTTACTACCACGGATATCCATAGCCATTTATTTGTTAGCATCTCGATTATCCCACGGTGCAGTTTCAAAACAGCCTGCTGGCATCTTATCTTTGTAACTTACGCCTGCTTCAAAACCATTTCGTGTGTGTCTAATATAAGCACTTTCAAAAGGATTCTCTCTTGGCTTGCCCCAACACTTGTTATTGCTTTGCCCTGGATACATATATCTTGGATTGTGTTTAAGAAAGTCACGTAATTCTGCGTATTCCTTTTTGTTCTCTCCAATTCGCCATTGTGAATAACAGGCACTGGCCTTTGTCCAATCGACATCATCGACACTGGGTCCTGTTCTGTAATGCTGAACACAGTCCTTGATCATTTTGTTGTTTAGGTTTTCGTTTGCATTAGCAACAGCAGTCCAAGCACCCAGTGCCGCGACGAGTAGTCCTAATGCTATAAGATTGTCCCTCATTGAATCGCTCCTTTCTCCGACGGGTTATTTTTTAGGTTCTGATTTAGATCCTGTAGAGTCGAATGACTCTGATTGTGTTTGGTAGCGTCTAATAATTTCCTCTAGGTCCTTATCAGGTTGCATACCCCTCTGTTGATAATACTCAAGTATCATCGATAATTTTGTGTTTAGTCTGATCATATCGTTATCTAACATTCTAATACGATCAACTAGTTTGATTAATGTTGTGTTGGCCGCACCAAGCACGGGTTTGATTTCTTCAGTTACCCACTTCCATACATAGTAAACAAAGTAGCCAAGACCCATTGCTGCAATAATAGGAAAGCCATATTGATTAATTGCTGCTGCTAGTTCCGTTGTCATCCCTTTAATCCTGTGTATGTTATGCCGCTTAGATCAGGAGATCCTACACCGTATCCCCAAAAGAACCCGATTGCGACACCAAGTGCCACTCCAAATAGAACTGCCTTGAGCATGTCTCTGTCATGCCATATAGCCTGTTTTGCCAACCAAGCATCCGTTGTCTTGTGTCCTGTCTTAATCACGCCTTGCGTCCTCCTTGCCCTCGTTAGCCGCTAGTCTTTCCACGTTTGGCTTTACACCAAGCACGTGGCTCATTAATGCATCTATCTTGACTAGATCGTTGTTCATGGTCTGCACCCTATTATCCAGGGCACCAATTATGTTCTTTAGTCCATTGACACTTCCGGTCACGGAAGCCAATATGAATTTTAGTGTTGTGAATACAAATATGCCGGCAGCGATCGCGCCCGCAATCGGGAAACCCACGTCTCCCACAAAGGATAAAAAGTCCATTATTTTCGCTCCTAGTAATTGTCTTACTATGCTAGTATTTAGCACTTGACAACGGATATATGCTATGTTATAATATGTTATAAATTGCTGCTAAAAGAGGACCATATATGCAGATTCATCACAGCCCAAATTTTGATACGGACAAGATTTGCGAACACTATACCGAGCAGGACGGAGTTCCCGTGAAGTATGTTTGCACCACCGATTTACGAGCAAGCGATCGTCCCGTGGATGTTTTCTACAGAAGCACACCACACCCTGAATTTGGCAATCACTATTTTGGATTGTTTTATGATGTGGTTAGGGATCATACCATGATCTGCAATGCTGATATCGTTGAGGAATTGGAATTTGGCATGGTGACCGGACCGGATGAACGCCTATACTACAGCCAGAGCCATCATGACTACAAGCATTTTGAGGACGGCAAATCCATAGATGGCGGCAGGGCATACACACGTGGTTTTGGCTATGAGATGTATAAGGTCAAGGATGGCGAATTCATCCGTGACTACGGAGAGCCACTAACAAATTGGATCAAGGATTCTCAAGATAAGTATGTGTATCCAGGATCAGACCCACAAGAATGAATAAAGTAGAACAAGCAGTAAAGGATTGGCACGCAATTTCGACCGTGAATGAATACTATTCAAACGACGAAATGCTGGTTTGGGCACTGGAAAACTGCCAGTCAAAGTTCTATCACAGAGGCAATAGATTTTGGTTCCACGATGAAAAGGATGCCACACTATTTGCCTTGAAATATGCGGATTATGTGGGCAAGACCAAGGTCACCTTTTCCGCTTGACACAACCACTAAATAGTAGTATATTATAAACATGCCTACAAAATACGACAACTGGACAGCGACAGATACGATTGAAAAGAGCCTCCTGGATAGTGACATACACTACCTGCACGGAGACATCTGCAACGATAATATCTCAGAAGCAATCAAGTGGATCATATCCGCAAACTTGATCAAGAAGCCAAAGAGGAAACTCACGCTCTACGTGAATTCCTATGGTGGAGATTTGTATGAGGCATTTGCGCTGATTGATGTGATGAAGAATAGTTACCATCCCATTAGCACCGTTGGTGTTGGTGCTGTGATGAGTGCGGCGTTCCTCATATTTGTTTCGGGACAGCAGGGGCAGAGAATGCTGGGCAAGAACACGGGCATAATGAATCACCAGCACAGCAGTGAGCAGGCTGAAACTAAAATGCACGACATGAAGGCAGCAATGAGTGAGAATGTAAATTGTGAGACCCGTGCATTAAGCATCATCAGAGATGCCAGTGGCATGACCCTAGCAGAAGTAAGAAAGAAATTTAATTCGCCAAGCGATCAATACTTTACAGCAAAACAAATGGTTGACTTTAAACTAGCAGATGCTATAATGTAATACAATGACAGACAAGATAAAGGACGGAAAAATGAAAATTGTCAGCATTAATGATGCCCCCAAGAAGTTGGACGACGCTGAAGTAATTGACTTTCAGGAAAAGCGCAAGACTGCACTTCTTGATATACTCAATCACATGAAGGAACAGATTGAAGCGGGAGTGATCCAGGAATTTACCGCAACCAGTCTTGACAACAATGGCGAAGCACAGATACACTGCTACGTTGGAGATGTTGCAGTTGGTGTTGGTCTTTTCGAAATTGGAAAGAACATACTGATGACACAATACAACGGAGAAGAATAAACTGGTTGACAAGATCAGTTTTTGAAAGTATATTATAAATATATTAACAAGGAACAAAGAATGTTTAGAAAAGATTACCACAATGAAATTATATGTTGGCTACTAGAGCCAGGGGGTATCTTGTAGGCGTTCGTTCCCAGACAAGATTTTAAACCCCCGCAGTAGGAATGCTCCGGGGGTTTTTTTATGGAGCAATACAAAATGTGTTATGAAGATTATAGTGAATACTGGCGTTGGATGAAGAACAACTACCAGTAAGCGAGTTTAAGTCGGAATGGTGTAACGGTAGCATAACGGTCTCCAAAACCGTTGGTTGGGGTTCAAATCCCTGTTCCGATGCCAAATAGTAATGTGGGCGTGGCGGAATGGTTACGCTGTGGATTGCAAATCCACCTATACAGGTTCGATTCCTGTCGTCCACTCCAAGTTTAGAAAGAGGTGATAACATGAGTGACATATGGTTAGTAAGCGATACGCATTTTCAGCATGCGAACATCCTGACCTTCAGGGACGGCAACTCCGGTAAATTGATCAGGGGTGACAGGTTCTCCACGGTTGATGAAATGGATGAGTGCATGATGGACAACTGGAACAGCGTAGTCAAGCCAGGCGACAAGGTGTATCACCTAGGTGATGTCATGTTCGGCAACAAGGATCAGTTCCTACCCAAGTGGAAGAAACTGAACGGCCAGAAGAGATTGATAGTTGGTAACCACGATGACATCAAATACATGGTCAAGAACAACATGTTCTCCAAGGTTGATATGTGGAGAATGTTTCCTGAGTTTGGTCTGCTTCTTACACACGTTCCCATCCATGAGAGCGGGTTGTGGAGAGGACCGAATGGATACAAGGATGCACAGATGCTGTTGAATGTTCATGGGCACATTCATCAGAACCCCAGTCCTACTGAGCATCATCGTTGTGTCTGTGTGGAACACATTGACTTCACTCCCGTCAACATAGAGGAGTTGAGGATCAAGTAAATCAACTTTATAGTTAGCGGACCTAAAATCCGCTAATTATATTATATGCTCTGGTGGTGGAATGGTAGACACGCTGGTCTTAGGAACCAGTGCTTAACAGCGTGAGAGTTCGAATCTCTCCCGGAGCACCATTTTTAAAGGAATACAAATGTGGGAATACTGGTGTAAGGCAATTGGAGAAAAAGCATATGATGAAAACAGCAAAGCAGACAAGGTTGCCATTCTTCGTAGCATTTGGGTTATGTTGCACATTGTTACTTGTCTTGCTATTATCACTAACGCAATAGCAAATCACGGTTGGGGGTTGATAGGACTATGATATGGAACGGATACGATCTAGAAAGTTTTCCAGAAGGAAGTTTCACGATTCACGGTGCTTGGCCCGGAGAACTAATGGGCAAGAATAAGGATGGATCTGACAAGGGGTATGCATTATATAAACCGGGCGATGTATTTGTCGCACAGAAAAACGGAGTGCTAAAGAAGATGGAAGATCTCGAAGCCTTTATTAGGAAAGGCAAACAAGGATGAATACCGCAATACTGATTCCAGCAAGGTTAGACAGCACACGCTTTCCAAACAAGATGCTGGCAGAACTAAACGGAGTTCCACTGATCAAACACGTTTATAATAGATGCGTGGAAAGTGGCTTGCCCACATACGTTGTTACTCCTGATGAAAAAATTAAGGACGTAATCGGTGATAACACCATGCTGGTAGGCGATGCTGAGAATGGAACTGCAAGATGCTATCTCGGTGCCCAGTTTGCCAACTATCAAAACTTTATTAACGTGCAGGGCGACATGCCGGACATTACCAAGGATATCATATTGGCAGTAGAAGAACTGCTGGAGGAATATGATGTGGCGACCGCATACACTGAGATGCCCGAGCACTTACGCAACGATCCTAACACCGTCAAGATCATACACAATGGACGCAAGGCCAAATGGTTTGGTCGTGGCATTACAGGTTATGGTGATCATCATTTAGGCATTTATGGATATAGAAACCATGCACTAAACAGATATAACGAGCTGAAGGTGTATCCCGAAGAAGAAATTGAGCGCCTAGAGCAGTTGCGCTGGATACAGAATGATGTTATAATAGGTATAACAAAAGTAGAATTCAAAGGTATAGAGATCAATACCCAAGAAGACTTAAATACGTGGCATAAAAATAAGCCCCTTTAGCTCATCTGGTAGAGCAACTGATTTGTAATCAGTAGGTGGTCTGTTCGAGTCGGACAAGGGGCACCAAATATTATAGAAACAAAAACATTAAGTTATAAATATTTTTGATATGATTATAGAAACTATTTTTACAAATTTTATTGCTTCCAAAAAATTAAATTTGGATAACCAATCACTAGAAGACTTTTGTAAGAAGATACAGAAAGATTCTGTAAGTAGATCAGTTTCAAATCGTAACGGATTTCAAAGTTTTGACGTAGACGTAAAACACAAAATACTAATAGATTTTTCTAGGCAGGTTGGCGCAGTTTTAACCGAAGTTTATCAAGGCTGTGAGCTAAAATTAAATCATAGTATAAGAGTTTCTCAAGTTTGGGTTAACGTAAATGGAAAAGGTGCAACTAATACGTTGCATAATCATCCTAATAGTATTTTTTCAGGAGTGTATTACGTAAAGGCTGATAAAGACTCTGGGGATATTGTTTTTACAAATCCTAATAATTTATTATCTTATACATTGTATCCCACTATGATAGAAAAGTATAATGCGTTTAATAGTGGTAAATGGAGAATTACTCCGGAACAAGGAAACTTAATTATATTTCCTAGTTGGCTAAGTCATTCAGTTGAACAAAACGATAGTTCGCAGGAAAGGATTAGTATTGCATTCAATACTGAATTTGTATAGGTATCACTATGAACAATAATATTCATTTTCTTTTTTCAACACCTATCTACACTAATAGTATTAGAGGACAAGAATTAGAAAACGTTCAGTCTGAAATACAAGGTATTATTAAAAATTTTAACTTTCAGGATCCTTGGAATAATCAAAGAATAGGAATCTCTGGAGGAGACTTTACTGATAATCCTCTAGCAAATTTAAAAAATTTTAAAAATTCTTTAAGTAGCATTGTAGGATCATATTTAAAATCTTTAAGTGAGGACCAATTTATATCTTACTCGATGGAAGAATCATGGATAACTAAATCTGTAAAATATTCATACGGACATATCCATAATCATGGAGATTATGATATTTCAGGAGTATATTATTTTAAAACAAACGGAGAGGATGGAAATTTATTTTTTGAAAATCCTGTTTCAGAATCTATTGCTTCTAAGATAGGAAGGAAAAACATATTAAAATCAACCATCTCATATACTCCAGAAGTTGGAAAATTTATTTTATTCCCGAGCTGGTTGAAACATGGCGTTGACACTAATACAACTGACAACGAACGCATTAGTTTATCATTTAATTTGAGGTTATTAGATGGCACAGTTTGATTATCTTTTTCCTACTCCGGTAATGATATCATCATTTATTCCAAATAATATGAAAGATATTGAAGAACTGTTAATTTCAAATTCAATCGACGAGTTAAAAACTAGGAACTGGGTTACAACACAGGACAACTTACACAAAATTCCTCCTTTCCAGGACTTTATTTCAAAACTTAAAAATGAAGTAAAGACTTATTGTAATGAAATGTTATTAATAGATTATAATAATCTAGAACTTACTTCATTATGGGCAAATATACACACAGAAAATTCAGCACACGATTTACACATGCATTCAAATTCATTTGTATCTGGTGTATACTATGTTAGAGTTCCTGACAAAGATCAAGGACATATATCATTTGCTGACCCAAGAGATGTTCGAGAAGTTTTTATAACTGATCATACAGATCCAACGGACAAGAGAGTTACTAGAATTTACGACTATAAACCTCAAAACGGAATGCTTATTTTATTTCCTAGTTGGCTTAAACATCGAGTAAACCAATTTAAATTGGACAACGATTATAGGATATCAATGAGCTTTAATTTTATATTAACCAAATCTAATCTAATAACTAGATCTTTTTCGTATAACAAATAAAATAAATAGCCAAAAACTCTTGTAATTATAAAATAAGTGCATATATATAATACAATGATAAATAATTCTGGACGCTGAAAAGGTCCAAAATACAAACTCGCTTAATAAAGGAGAACGATATGAGCAAAGTAATAGGTATTGACCTAGGCACAACTAATTCATGTGTGTCTATTCTAAGCGGAAAAGATCCGCAAGTAATCGAAAATGCAGAAGGCGCAAGAACAACACCAAGTGTTGTGGCATTCACTGGTGAAGAACAACTAGTGGGTATTCCAGCAAAGCGCCAGCAGGTTACAAATCCAACTAACACAATCTATGCTGCCAAGCGTTTAATTGGTAGACAGTTTGATTCAAAAGAAATCACAAAGGACAAGAAGACACTTCCTTACAAGATTGTAAAATCCAAAGCAGGTGATGCTTGGGTTGAAGCAGACGGCAAGGAATATTCGCCACAGCAGATCAGTGCTTTCGTTTTACAGAAGATGAAGGAAACTGCGGAGAAGTATACTGGTGAAACTGTAAGTAAAGTAGTTATCACAGTTCCAGCATACTTTAATGATGCACAGCGTCAAGCAACAAAAGACGCAGGCAAGATTGCAGGACTTGAAGTTCTGCGTATCATTAACGAGCCCACTGCGGCAGCACTTGCATACGGACTTGACAAGAAACAGTCAGGCAAGATTGTTGTGTATGACCTAGGTGGTGGAACATTTGACGTTTCCATTCTTGAACTAGGCGACGGTGTGTTTGAAGTATTATCTACAAACGGTGATACAGCACTTGGTGGTGAAGACTTTGATGCTACACTTACACAATACATCATTGATGAATTTAAAAAGGAATCGGGTGTTGATATAAGCAACGACAATCTAGCACTACAGCGTGTTCGTGAAGCGGCAGAAAAAACCAAGATTGAATTATCAAGCACAACACAGACTGATATCAGTTTGCCGTTTATCACAGCAGATGCTTCAGGACCAAAACACCTTAACCTTAAAATTACTAGAGCAAAACTTGAGAGCCTAGTTGACGAACTAATTACACGTTCTATCAAACCTTGTGAAACTGCCCTTAAAGATGCAGGTGTTAGCAAGGCTGAAATTACAGATGTAATTCTCGTAGGTGGACAGACACGTATGCCTAAGGTTGTTGAAACTGTTAAAGAGTTCTTTGGTAAAGAACCTAACAGAGGTGTTAACCCAGACGAAGTTGTTGCAATGGGTGCTGCAATCCAAGCAGGTGTATTGAGTGGTGATGTTAAGGATGTGTTACTGTTAGACGTAACCCCTCTATCACTTGGTATTGAAACACTAGGCGGTATTGCTACAAAACTTATCGAAAAGAACACTACGATTCCTACCAAGAAATCACAAGTGTTCTCAACAGCAGATGACAATCAGAGTGCTGTTACCATCAGCGTTGTTCAGGGTGAAAGAGAAATGGCTGCTGACAACAAGCGACTTGGACAGTTTAATCTTGAAGGCATTGCACCAGCACCAAAGGGCATGCCACAGATTGAAGTTACGTTTGACATTGATGCCAATGGTATTGTAAATGTCAGTGCAACTGATAAGGGAACTGGCAAGGAACAGAAGATCACAATTAAATCAGATGGCGGACTAAGCGAGGCTGAGATTGAACAGATGGTCAAGGATGCTGAAGCAAACAAGGATGCTGATAAGAAGAAGCGTGAACTTGTTGACGCTAAAAACCAAGCGGACTCACTAGTAAGTTCAACTGAAAAGAGTCTGAAGGAACACGGTGACAAGGTTGAGCAGGCTGACAAGGATGCCATTGAAACTGCCAAGAATGAACTGGCTGAAGCAGCAAAGGGTGACGATGTTGAAGCAATCAAATCCAAGATCGAAGCACTTGCAACTGCTGCTCAGAAACTTGGCGAGGCAGTCTATAAGGCACAGCAAGCCGAAGCACAATCTGAATCAACAGAAACAGAATCCAAAAAGGATGATGATATTGTTGACGCAGAATACGAAGAAGTAGACAAGAAGTAATCACAATGGGCGGTGTGTAAAAGCATCGCCCATAAATATTTGCATGATGAAATTTGCTTATTTTAATCCCTTAGTGATGGCAGTCGAGGATGTCGATGCCGGAATATTTACTCAATTAAAGAGTATTGTTAACGACGCACATCAACACAAAGAACACAATGATGAGGGTAATCCTAATATCAGTGTTCGAGGTGGTCAGCAGATACAACTAGTTCCAAACGAAATTAATCTTAAAACTGATGTAATTAAAAATTATATTGAATCCAGGTGTAGAGAATACATAGACAACGTTGTAAAGGTTACCGGAGTGTCTGATCTAAACGGATACGATCCTTTATTGGTAAGTGCATGGACAATTAAACAGTCTTCAAACGACTATCAAGCACTACACAATCACGAAGCACACATTAGCGGAAATATCTATATTGACTTTCCGGAACTAGAGGAAGATTCAAAATCATCAGACGGCTGCATTGAATTCCGTTTTCCTGTGATTAGAAATCCAGCACACTTTAATTTTACAGATCAGTGGAGATTTACACCCAGCCCAATGAAAATGATTATATTTCCAAGTTACGTTGCACATACCGTGTATCCCTGGAAGGGTGAGGGCAATAGAACTATACTTGCATGGGACGTAAAATTAATGTCCAAAATGGCAAATCAATAGTTGACAAACACAATAAAGACTGCTATATTAGTATTTGTTGTTTAGGAATACTTGTATTCCAAAAACAACCGGCGAGGTAAAGGGTAGACGAGAGTGGACCCGACATTGAGTAATCAATGTCTCCATACATAGAAAAGGTATTGAAAACCTTGGCTGTGTGATCCGGTTTAATTAGGCTTGTTTTTTTGATAACCGGAAGTAAACAGTTTATGCACTTTGTTCGTGTGTAAATTGCTAGGTCGTAACAGACTGTTGAATTTTGTTCAGTCCATTACTTGACCTTTTACTGAACCGTTAACTTATAGGAAAGGCATTGATATTATGGCAAGAGTATTTGTAGAAGACGCACTTAAAAAATCCGGTGTGGGGCAACATGAATTAATCGTAATGGCAGCAAAGAGAGCTAGAGAAATACAGGCTGGATCTGCTCCGTTAGTAAAGTCAGAGAGTAGAAAACCAACAGTGTTAGCACTACAGGAGATTGAAGAAGGATTGTATACCATGGATCACTTTAATGGAACAATCAAGAGTGCAGAACAATTAGCAGAAGAGGCAAATCAAAAGGAGGCCGACGATGAATATCAATTTACGCAAGGCGAATAACGTCCAAACCAGCATCCAGGATGCTATCAACTCAATCGAAATTAATTCCTCGATTGAAATCAACGAATTTCAGGATCCCGTAAAGGAGATTCAGTCAGCAAACGACGAGCTGTTTGCAAACGATGCTCGCAGGATGAAACTCCTGCAGGCATTCTATAACATCCGTGCCCTAGTGGCAACGGCAAATGCGAGTTGTGGAATCTCCACTAACCTCGCTAAGGCTGCTTTCATTGAGAAGCGTCTTGCTCAATTGTCATACATTTCGGGTCTAAGACCTGTGACTGATATGGCAGTTATCAAGGGTCGCCTTGATAAGATTAAGGCACGTGACGATAAGGACTACTACGGTAAGGATACTGTAGGAACTTCCATCGTTGGTGCTGAGCAAATTGCTCAAGCCAAGGCGCAGATCAAGGATCTTCGCAAGCAGAAGCAGAAGATCAACGATGAGAATCTTGATCTAAACTTCAAGACGGAAATTCCTCTAAGCGAGGATACCGTTTCAGTTTTAACTGAAGAAGGGATCCTGTGATAGGACTCTTCTTTATAGGCATTCCCTTTAGCATACTAGTGATGTATGTTTTAATAAGATTAAGAGAGTATGATTAAATGAGAGAATTTATTTACAACAGTTGGAATGGTGTAATGGATTATCGTTTTAATCCACTCAAGAACATTCCGGACATGCAGGTAAGGCACATGGTGATGCAGGTATTGGCATTCATGTGGAGTGCTGTATTTGCAATCATGATTACAAACAGCATTACTGCGTTTGCATGGAGTGCTCTAGGACACGTTCTGTTCGTTGGAGCAATTGTTATTACTGTTGCTACATTTAGGACAGCAGAAAAAGCACCATGGAGGTTTGGCACATATCATTCATACGGTAGGAGCAGGGGTTACACAATCTATTATGACAAGAAGGGCAATCCACGAAAGCATTTCTACGATGAAAATGATCCCGGTGGGGAACATGCCTAAACCATTCACGGGCTATGAAACCTTTAATCTAAAAGGATGGGACGGACCTCCCTATTCATACAGCGTGATAGTAAATGGTAACAAGAAAACGATGAGCGGATTTGATGAGGAACACATCAAGGCACAAATTTTTCCACAAAAGGCAACAAGAATAATTAAACTAAAGGATGATACAAAGCGGGTGTAGTTCAATGGTAGAACGTGAGCCTTCCAAGCTCAATATGAGGGTTCGATTCCCTTCACCCGCTCCACTTAATGAAGGTAGGTAACAATGGTAACACAAGAACAAAAACAGGAACTGGTTGATAACATCAAGGGTTTCAGATACTACAACATTCAAATTAACGGCTATGGTGGCGAACACGCATACTCTAAAATATCAAAGGAAGCCTACGATTTCTGGAAACCCATCGTGGATGAACATGGTGACAGTGATTTGGTAAACTATGTTCTTAACGCAGAAGATGGAAACTTTGATTTTGAAAACATTGACAGCGTTCCTGCCCATGCTAATTTCCTAAGTGATGACGAACAGGGAGAAGGCGCATGTCGTCCATGGTATGAATCTCCAACTGAATTTGAACACATTCATGCGGTTTCTCTAGACAGTGCCCACATGTATATCAACGAAGTTGAGAGTGATGAATACAATGCCAAACATGTTGCAGATGTAATTGACAACGAGTCACCCTCAGAACTTAACGAACGAATCGGTGAGGATACAGAATGGGAAACAGAGATTATCGAAAGCGTTGATGATACCTATCCTGAAAAAGGAACCTACATAGTGCAGATGCTTTCCATGGAGAAGGGCAATTTCTTTGATGGAATAGTAAAAACCACTGGCGATTTTGATCCTAAAAAACTTAAGATCCAAATACACGAAACTGTTAATGGTGAAGATATCATAAGTAATGTTATGTATGATGGAGAAGAAGTTGATAACAATGGCGGTGATACCAATGGTAAGGGTTACACTGCTGCTGTTTGGCAACAGGAATTTTGATGGACATCATTGACAGCAATGATACATTCAAGAAGTTTAATTACAGTTCAGTAATTACACAGCAGGACGTTGACTTTGCTATTAGTGAAGTAAAATCAATCATAGACTCTGGCAACTATTGGGAGAATTCACCCAAGTATCAAACCAAGGAAAACATATTCCAGCGACAGCATCCGGTTTGGATGAAGTTTAGGATCAGTTTCTTGTTCAGCATTTTTCAGTATTTTGGCAAGGAAGTCAAGATAGGTAACATGCAGGCTTGGAGTTTCATGACTAACAAGGAAGGTGCGGAAGATAGAGAACGACTCTGGCACCACCATCAGCACAAGCCGGAACCCCTAAACATGAGCGGTATATTCTATCTGCATATACCTGAAGATGTTGAAAACCGTGATTTATGTGGCACTGAATTCGCTCCTAACGGCCCCGAAAACGACGGAAAGTTCCACGTAAAACCAGCAGATTTTCATTGGTTAATATATCCAAGCAGTTATTGGCACCGTCCATCAGCACCGCAAAGCGATAAATATCGTTATATAATTGCGGCAGATGTTGAAATACACTAGCATTATAAAATATAGGTATCTTAGTTCTTAGCATAAATACACTAGCATAAGAACGAAATTGCCAGGAGTTTAAAAGAATATGCCATTACAGATAAGAAGAGGAACGCAAGCGGAGGCTAATGTTTTAGCAAGTCCTCCCCAGAACGGAGAACTAGTCTATGTGACTGATTCACAGCAGTTATACATAGGTGACGGAACTACCTTACTAAAGGATTTAATGCCTGTTACGGGCTATACAGACGAAGAAGCAAGAAATGCTGCCGGTGCGGCACTATCGAGCGGAACACACAGCGGAATAAGTTTTGTTAATGACAATCCAGGAAACAAGATTAATGCAACATTAGACTCAACTCAATCATTCACAAATCTTACAGTAACTAATAATACAACACTTGGCACAACAACAATTGACGGAATTCTTTCTGTAACCGGCAAATTAATTGCAGACTTTAATGGTAGTATTCATGCAGACGACTCGACACTATTAGTAGATGGAGTTGATTCAAAAATTAATCTTGATGGAACCGTAAAAGGAAATATCATTCCTGATGCGGACGAAGCATATGACATTGGTAGCAGTTCTCTTAAATTTAAGGATCTGTATCTAAGCGGAAGTTCTTTATGGTTAGGGTCTGCACAGGTTACAGCAACTGGAAGTGCAGTTAATCTTCCAGCAGGATCTACCATTGACGGTGAAATTATTCAAAGCGAAGTATCGGATGAAGATGCATTTGTAAGAGATTTACAGGGTTCTGTATTTGCAGATGACTCAACCATACTCGTTAACGCAATTGATGGCACTGTTAAGTTAAACAACGGAACAATTGATATTACCGGCGAAGTAATTACTTCGACTACTGACTCGATTACTGTTGGTGACTTCAACGAAACATTCCAAACAGTTCTCGAAGTTGTTAATAAAGATAGCACAAGAGCAATTAGACTTATCACAGTCGGCGGAGCAAGTCCTGCAACACCAAGTGGAATAGCTCTAAGAGCATCCTTTGGCGACTACATAGGATCAGGATCAGAAGTTCAAGGTAGTGCTGGCGATTATATCGGAAACCTACAAGCACAGGCTTGGGATCCAGTATTTGGTGGAGGAACAAATGTTCCATCATCTGCCATAAACTTTAGAATTGACCCTAACGCTGCAACAATAGGCAATGATCAATTTCCTGGCTCAATAGAATTTGTCACCAACAAAGGCACGGGTTCTTCATTAGATCTAAAATACATGGTATTAGATTCCGAAGGACAGGTTGGTATCAACCAACAAACACCAACCGCAACACTTGATGTTAATGGTTTTGCAAAACTAGCCATTCTAACAGCAGCACCTACAACTCCAGCAAACGGAATGATAGCCATTGCAGATGGAACAAGTTGGGATCCATTAGGTGGCGGTGCATCAGGAAAACAGCAAATGGTTGTTTATCTAGGCGGTGCTTGGACACAGATCGCTGTAGGTCCGTAATCCACAATACTTGACTTTTTAATAAATCTGTTATAAAATATAGTATTAAACAACTTATGGAGATCCATTGTGAGATCAATTTTGTTACTATTTTTTACACTGTTCCCAATCACTGCCCTGGCTGATTTTAAAATTACAACACTCTATGGCCAAGAAAAAATTAGAGTGGATAATGGTAAGGATTTTACTGTTAATTTATACGGAATTGCAGCACACAAAATTCTAGATAAGGGATACATGATAGGCGGTTCCATTTTGAATGGTTATCCCGATAATGCCGTAGCCGATGAAAGCAGATACGAATTACATTTTGGAAAGGGCTTTAGACTGACCACATTCCATCCATACATTATGACGGGGTTAGGCAAGCGTGATTATAAAAGTTCACGTGAAACTTCTGACTATTACTTTATCACTATAGGAACAAAGATACCTCTTTACGATAAACTTGCATTGGATATAAATTATAGATTTAGAGATAGCGATGATATTGAATGGCAAACCAATACCTACAGAATGGGGTTGGATTATAATATAGACGAAAAAGTATCAGCAGGCTTTTTTGTCGGCACAGTTAACGGAGACTATGAATCTACCATACTAGGAGTAAAGACAGGAATTAGGTTCTAATGAAAATAGTAAGGTTAGGCAAGGAACAACACATCTCAGATAAAATCCTTGACTATAAAAATAAACTTAAAATACAAAAAGTAGTTGTTCTTGAAACTGTTGATACTCTCGATCATATCGCCTGCTTTACTGCATGGATAGAGCAGGGTGGAAATATTTTTATTCTCAGCCCTTTCAATCCTAAAAAATATAGAGATCATCTGCTAAATGAAATTAAAAAATTAGATCTTGAAAACAATGCAATATTCCAAACATCAGGAACGACAGGCAATCCGAAACTTGTAGTTAATGATCGTGAAAACTTTATTGCAACATCAGATCTAGCCACAAATTTTCTTGACATAGATAGGCAAACCGTGTTCCTTAATTTGGTTCCTTCATTTACCAGCGGATTTTGGCACATAGTCATGCCTGCCCTAATTTTTAATCAAAGCACCATTATACTAGGACAGAAGGACACTCTTATTGAAGATCTTGATAATGATTGCACCACTACGCTGATGGTTCCTGGATTAATACAATTAATCAAATATAGAAATATTGATGTGGATTTTTCAAGATACGGAAGGATAGGAATAGGATCAAGCCAGGTAAGACAGTCACATGCAGAGTTTATGTTTGGTAACGGGTGTAATGAATTGGTTCACCTTTTTGGTTCAACAGAATCTGGAAGTCCTACACTTGGCCATGCAACTAAAAAATTAGAACAATATTCAAATTATTTAAGATTGAATGAAAACACAAAACTAAGTGACGAAGGTGAATTACTCATTAAAGGACAATCACTCTGCAGAAACTATAAGAACTTTGATCACGAAGGAGAATATTATAGGACTGGCGACATGTGGGATAGGGACGGAGACATGATAGTGTTTAAGGGTCGCAGAAACGAAATAGTCAAGATGAATGGATATAAAACCAGCCTACTACACATTGAATCAGTGATTGAAGAAAACACAACCCTTGGTGCATGCATGGCCATTGTAAGGCATAGCCATGGTAGTGATTGGATTGAACTTAGATATACAGGCAATGAACCAGACAAAAATCGTATGAAGGAAGTGCTAAAAGATCTGCTTCCTGATTGTAATATACCAAGGAAATATACAAGGGTAGAGGAAATACCAGTCAATGCACTCAACAAAAAAATTAGATTATAGAATAGAAAAAATAACTGTTGACCATCCCTTGTTGCCACAGTTCTGCAAGGATTGTCATGACAGGGGCTTTGAAAATAATAACACCATTAGCAAACTAAAAATGGACTCCTACGAAGTAAGTGCATTCTTTGGCCTAATACACAAGGATAAAATAAAATGCTTTGGTGGAGTTCACAACTTTGATTACGATGGTAAGAGATATTACAGGATTGGGTTCCGAGGAGTTTCATTGTATGACGATTCGTTCAGGCCAACTCCCAGCAAAGATTGGATGAAAGCAAGTCTCAACAATGGTGTGCTTTTACCACTACAGATGATATGGACACACAAACATTTTGGTCAGGATGCAAAGTGCATAATTACTTCTAATAGTCTAGACAAGAGTAATGAAACTGCAGGAAAGAGCCATCAAGTGGATAGATTAGCCAAGATGGGTAAACTCTTTTATGGTGCTGAATTACTGCACAAGGATATAGAATATGCCTATACTATACAGAATGTCTGGTTGCTTGATCTACGCAAGATGATGAATAATTTTATAGATTTATCAAGTAGAGTTGAAATTGACAATAATGTTTTAGATAGATGAATATCTAACATGTGTTAGATCATTTTTGATACTTTCATACATATCAAGAGCCAAGTAATCGTGTCCATATAATACTAAATCATCAGGAATCATGCTTTTAAATTTTTTCCATTTAGTTTCTAATAGTTCAGGTTCAACATTCCAATGTAGCATTTCACTGGACCATATATTTGTTGTCCATAGAACTTTTGTTCCGTGAACTTTTTTAATTTCATCTAACAGTTTATCCCCTTCATTGACTATATCAATTACATGAAACTCGTGTTTAAGATTTTTATATCTATCCCATAGTCTTTGAAACTTCAGACTGCCGCCAAAGTCTCTCAGTTCCTGTTGCCAGAACTCCTTATAGTTTCCTCTATATGTTGAACTAAAATTATATTCTAAATCATGTTCAAGTAGCCAAGCGTCTAGATCATACCCATCCCAAGTTTCTAGTAAATGCTTCTTGTAATTCAAACTTGCTTTACACCAATCAAAATAATGCACAGTAGTGCCTTCGTGAAATCCGTTTGCATTTAGTATGGCAAGGGGTTTAAATCCTGCTGCTGCACTGAATAAGTGATCAACTAACTTGCCGTTTGTTCTTACCCCTTCGCTTGATAGAGTTTCAGTATTAAATGCATATACCCTATCCTTTTCTATCTGTTCTTGATATCCTAGTTTGCGTATCCATGCCTTTTGATTATATTCAAGAGTATCTACTAGTTCATTATTCTTATCGAGCCATACCTTTTCCAGCACCTTACTGTTGTTATATGGATACAAAAATACCTTGCACGCTCTCATATCATTGTCAAGATTGTCTATCCGTATGTTGTTTCTACAGGCAATGTCTATCCAATTGCTACCATCAGAAGTTACCTTGCATTCCATCTCTCCTTCTGCTGATCTTACCCATGCTGGTGTGTATTCTGAGTTGATTGTATTCTTGCTGAATTCTACGTTTTTGTATACGGGTTTTCTGTCAGTAAAATAACCAAGTTCATCAAACTTTGGTTTACCCAATTCAATCCACTTGCTAAGATTAACAAATAGATACTGCCTGTGCAGTCCTGGATATGCACCCTTGGTCAGATAGTGATGCTGTAATTTCTTATCCATGATGTGTCCAACAACAAAAAAATCCTTGTTATTGTCTGCATACTCGAGGCTCTGTTCAACTAGGCTGGGTCCTCTAAATAGCAACAGTCCTTGGCACGCTATCATGCAGTATTTTTTATTAGCATCAACCGCCAGTTCAAGTAGACGTTCAACCTTGCTTTCAAAGCCAACATAGGTAGCAAGTTTCATCTTGAGCATGCGATTGACATAGAAGTAGGTCATGTCAAAGGTTCTCTTGCGAATGAATTCGCTTTCTATGTCTCTGCTTATGTCAAGTATGCCTATTGCAACTTCATTTGAAGCGGGCAATTGGTCATAGTATCTGTCAATTGATATGCTATTCCAATCCTTCATCAAGCATGTCCCTGTTAGTGTAATAACTTTTTCTAAGAACGTAAAATAAATCTCTAACTCTGCGGCCGGGCTCAAAGTGTATTATCATGTGTATCCTTGGTGTGTCGCTATTATTCCAAACACTGTGAACGTTTGATATGTCCATTAGGAAAGCACTGCCTCTATCCTCAAATGGCACGCGGCCCTTGTCCTTGAATATGAAACTGCATCCTTCAGGATTGTTGAGGCTGATGTTACAAACGCTTAGACGCTTTTCCTCATCTGGACGATCCTGGTGTGGCAGTATGTATCCGCCTGGTTCCAGCAGCATGAATCTTACCCTGTTTAGATATTCCGCAGGCCACACATCAGTTAGGAAACTTTTGGTAATTGGACAGTGTTCAGCCACCCATGTCCAATCTAATTTATCAAGAACGTCCTTGCGTTCACCATATTGGCCAAGGCTCTGGGTGTCATCATCTATGCCATGTATAGTTAGGCTCTTCCATCCCTTGCCATAGGTATCTTCCCTATGCGAATAAAACTGGTCAGCAAGTGCTTCTGCTTCTTTGTGCATTTCTTTCCAGGGCTGATTATCCAACGCACTCAATTTGAAATAGGGCCAACCTGATTCTTCAAGCAACCATTTTGGATCAAATACATCTGGATATCTTTGATTGGTTACCTGCGAATTTTTCGAGTGTAAATCTTTAAGATTTTCTTGCATATGGATATTTATGCGCCATATATTTAATATACGCACATAAAGAACGTTAAATATGCTTATGCTTCTTGATGTTAAAACAATAGTAGTTGACTTTACCAGCCATTGCAATGCCATGTGTGGAAACTGTTCACGCAACATCGATGGTGTGACTGTTAATCCTAACATGCCTCTCGGACACATGGATATGGTTACGTGGAAGAACATAGTTGACAATGCTCAAGGAATAGAGGAAATTATTTTTAATGGTGCATATGGGGATCCGTTAATGAATCCTAATTTAGTATTTGCCCTACAGTATGCAAGGAAACTAAAATGCAACATAATGATACACACAAATGGCGGTATTGGCAAGCCCAACATGTATAGAATGCTTGCACAAGAACTTAGACACTTTCCACAGGGTGTGGTAACATTCAGTATTGATGGATTAGAGGATACTAATCATCTATACAGAAGGCACGTAGTTTGGAACAGCGTTATGGCTAATGCAAAAGCATTCATAGATGCGGGTGGGCTCGCAAGATGGCGCATGTTAGTATTCAAGCACAACGCACATCAAGTTGAACAGTGTGAACAACTGAGCAAGGACATGGGTTTTAAGGTTTTTGATATTAATGGCGGATACACATTTAGTGCAATGGGTAGCATAGTATCACAGGCAGTAGAACGCTTTAAGGCTACAAAGAAGGAAGAAGAACGAACTGTTGAATACGAAAAGAAGCATTTGGATAACGTGGAAAGGTTGGAAGGATTAATTGAAAAGGGTTTTGACAAGGCAAAGATTACCTGTAAGTGGCATAGAAAGAACAAGATACAAATTAGTCATACAGGTGAAGTCCTACCATGCTGTTATTTGTTGAGCGATAGATACCCCAAGGACAACAATAGTCCGTATGCTAAACAGTGCAACAGCATAGAATGGCCAAACATAAATGATACATCACTTGATGAAATCATAGCCAGCAGAACTCTTTCAAAGCCTAGCCAAGATAGATTTAAGATATGCGAGGTTACCTGCGGTGAAGTGTAAGTATTTGGATCATCAGGTTTGCATTAGAACAAGTGGAGAATACAGACTCTGCTGTGTTAGCGTTGAGCCCACTAACAAGGAAACCGTCCACACGCACAATATAGATGAGTGGAGAGAAAGCATCACGCACAAGAGTGCGATTGCAGCCTTTGAAAGAGATGAATGGCCAGATGCTTGTGCAAAGTGTAGAATACAGGAAGAAAGCGGACAACAGAGTCAAAGACAAAAACCTCGTCCATACGGACCTGGCGTGAGCCATCTGGATCTAAGATTCGGTAGCAACTGCAATCTAAAATGCACCATGTGCCATCCAGCAACTTCAAGCAGTGTTAATCAGGAACACAAGGAACTGCATCGCCAGGGAGTTGAATCACCATGGGGCAATGAACAGTTTCCCAACTACGATTGGTATACTGATGAGCGTGGTGATTGGCTTGCAGGACTAAAGGATTTAAGAGAAGTATACCTAACAGGTGGTGAGCCCATGATGGTTAAGGGGCTGCATAATTTTCTTAAGAAGTTGGACAGTTCGGTTGAGATACGCTTTAACACCAACGGCACCATAATTAATCCAGGAGTATACGAAGAACTAAAAAGATTTGAAACAGTCAACATGTGCTTTTCCGTTGACGGCATAGGTAAAGTAAATGATTACATACGCTGGGGTAGTGATTGGCAAACCATAGAAACCAACATGCTCAAGTGGGCAGAGTTTGTAAAATACAAGAGTCTAGGACCAACACTACAGGTTATGAATATACTAGATTACGATAATGTTGTTGGTTGGGCAAAAAAACATGACTTTGAAATATTTGATAACATGCTATACAATCCACAATATTTTAATCTGCAGAATGCTCCAGATAGTTTAAAATTACAAGCACAAAACTTCCGTGAATGGATTGACATGCCTGCGGACGAACAACATCAGGAAAACTTCCGTAAGGTAGTAAAGACTTTTGACAAGTTACGAAACTGCGATATACACGATTACATACCAGAAGTGGCAAAAGCATATGGATTATAATCAATATAGATTCTATCATAATAAGCCTGGAGTGAGAGTAACGTTTAGCAACGGTAGTGAAGAATTACCCATCACTTATATTCTATATAATCACGTTACCGCAAAAAAATTTAAAAAACTTCTGTATCAAAATATCAATAATAAACTAATAGGAAATACAGACTTTGAGATTAGTAAATCTGATTATCAACTTCTTAAGAGAGATATTGATAATCTATTAGACAAACTAAATATTGACAAAAAACTTAGTCTTAGTGAGTTACATGTATTAGTTGAAAATAACACACCGACTGAAGATTATGTTAGGCTTAACAAACTTATACACAGCATGGAACAACAGAATACTAGTTTTACCTATGAGGAGCCTCGCATTACTGCTGATTTTAATTTTGAAAATTCTAAAACTATGCCTCTTACTAACGAGGATCTAATGTTCTTTAGGATAGATAGATGCTATGGGGATTTGTGTATGGGTTACAATACTCTTGGAAAGCATTGGACAGAAATAGCAGGCCGTGATGAGAAGGAAAGAATTAATGAAGTGCAGATTCAGAAGCATCTCAGTAGTGAAGGCTATATGATATTTAGGCCTAGTTTTGAAGAACCATTTCACTTAACAGATAACTTTGTTAATTGGTATAGAAAAAACACAAGTGGTGAACTTAGTCTTGATATGGCTCTTGGGTATATAGTTGTTGGAAAATTAGTAATGCCCATAGAATGGAACACGGTTTACTGCGAGAATAGAGCCAAGTGGACTACTTTTTTAAGTAGGTTTAAAACTATAACTAAAGTAGAGAAAACTTTTGTCAAGAACAATGTAGTTGATATACTTAACGAATCGAGAATGATAAATGGAATTGATTAAGGAAAATAGAGAAAAGCACAGAGCGGTATTCTTAAAGAATGAAACAACCATACACAAGATATGGTATAACAAAGATTTTGCTTGGGCTGATAATCACGTGTATGAACTTGAAAAGGTCAACCCTGGTTATGCTCTACAGTTTGACTATGACATTGATCATGCATGGATAGATTTTAAAAGGGTAGAAGGAGTTCCTGCCAGCAATTTCCAGCACACTGAAAGTTTCATAAAAATGATACACAATTTTTGCCATGATCACTACAAGAAGACACAGCCCTATGCGCACGGTGATTGGGTATTGAGCAACATAATGATAGATGATCAATACAACATAGAAATGGTTGACTGGGATAATCTACAGGTTAGAGAGCCTGAAGATGTATGTGCCAAAATATACAGCGATTTGAAATCTGCTTTTGGAGATAGATATGATGAAGTGTTACGCTCCATGGCATAGTATACTGGTCCGTTTTAACGGAGACATAGTTCCTGACGGAGTTTATCTAAATCGCTATGGTAATGTGCTAGAATCTAGTTTAAATGATGTTTTAAACAGCATTACAGCGTCATACACAAAGGATTCTATACGCAAGGGTCAGTTGCCGCCAGAGTGTAAACAATGTGCTTTAAAAGAAGCCGCAGTGGGCCACAGCAGGAGATTGTTCTTTCGTGACATACTAAATCCAATGTTGGAAGGTAACCAAAATGATTACTCCAAAAACTTCCACGACATTATGTTTTTGGAATTCAACATGAGCAACATCTGTAATTTGAAATGCAGAATGTGTGATGGCATCAATTCAAGTGCCTGGGTAAAGGATGATCTTAAACTAGCACAAAACGGAAATCCTTTTGGCCGTAGGATAAACAATCCTGAGTTTGGTTACACAAACAAGAGCGAGCAAATAATAGAAAGGCTGTTCGAGGATCCCACTCCATTCATGAATCTGCGTTACCTCAGCATCAAGGGCGGCGAACCCTATATGGAACCCGCAAATAAAACTATCCTTAAAAAGTTCATTGACCTAGGCATTGCCAAGAATGTTACGCTTGACTGGACTACCAACGGAACCATAGTGGATGAGGAAGTTCACGAACTTGCCAAACAGTATGGACACACCAAGTGGACCGTGAGCGTGGAAGGCACTGACGGACTGTATGAATACATACGTGGTGGTAATAACTTTACGTTTGCACAACTGAATGAAAATCTAAAACAATACGACTTTGATAGAATAATAATTGCCGTAACCGTAATGGCCTACAACATAGCACATCTTGATAAGATACAGGCATGGTATGATGGTGCAAAGAAAGATAATTGGAGCATCTATTTTAATAATGTTGTTGCTGCACCACCTTACTTAAATCCAAGAGTCTTGCCTAACGAGATACTTGACACAATAGACTTTCGTCTGCCTAATGTAAATTATACAAATAATGATAGTGATATGCTTGAAAATTTTGTAAATTATACAAAAAGATTGGATGAAATAAGAAACACTAGTGTGCTAGACTACTGTCCTGAACTTAGGACTCTGTTTGAATAGGATCAACAGCAAGATAGTGCAGGTTCATTGATCTTGGACTGTCTATTATCCACTTAACTAATCTTCCTGCTTCGAGCAAACTTATTTTGTTCTTGCTGTCTCTTTTCTTTTGTGTTTCTGATTGCAACTGTCCAAATGATATGCAACTTACCCTAATGTCAGTTTTGCCCCAACAGGATATTTGTGACAATTCCTTGCTTCTAAATTCAAGTGCTTTTTTATTTTTGAGATATTCATCAGGCCCGTTATTCCAATAGGCACTGGTGCTGCTGATGTTTATGATGTGTCCTGTATCAAACTTATCATATACAGCATTTAGTATATCCAACTGTTGTCCGTCAGGACCATATTGGCTGTTAACAAATACATCATAGTCTGCTGCCTTGTCTGCTATTGCATTGCTATCATTCATGTTCCAGCCATTCCAGCGTCCTATGAACTCAACGAAGTTATGGTTGTATGCTTCGTATATGCCCTTGCATAAACCTTCATAGTTAGGATTACCTGTTACAAGTATTCTCATTGTTCCTTCCTTATGTATAAATCGCTTAGGCAACTGCACGTGTTCTTCTTGCACACTATGGGACTGCTAGGCAAGTCTATGTAACCTTCCTTGATGCTTCCTATCTTTCCACCAAATTGGCAATCCGCCCTATAAACGTCTCCCCACATGTCTATGTTAATACCATCCATGCCTGCCCAACACTTCCAGTCAACGAATTTGTTCTTTCCGTTAAGTATTAGATCGTTAGCAGTGATGGATTGACCGTCCAGTAGCATGTCTCCTCTGTGCAGATCATAAAACTCTACATCTCTATAGTATGGCCAATTGTCTATGAATTGTTTTTGTTCTTCTGTATAGTCCAACACATTATTGCTTACAAAGTCACCACTGGTCTTATCAAGTATTACCTTTGGATGAACTGAAACGTTATCAGTATATTCATAAATTTTTTCAGCCACCACCTTCATGTCATCAAATGCTTCAGGCACCATCATAAGGTTAAGGATTACTGGCTTTGAAAATGCTCTGCATACTGCAACTATATCTATGACACTTGCATACCCAGGATGATAGGATATCATCATTCCGTCCGTGTAATCTCTAATTTGTTCAAAGTATTGAGGATCACGGCTGGCATTGGTTAGGAAACTGAACTTGTGTCCTTTTTCACTTACCAATCTTGCCATGTCCTTAAAGTGTTTCCAGTATGTGGGTTCTCCACCTGATATTCTATAACAGATCTGTTTGCCTGGAACTTCAAAATTTTCTATGAATGATTTGACCTGCCCCCAGTCAGCATGTCCAGTGCTACCATCGTGCAGGATGTCAGGACAATAGGAACAGCGATAGTTACACTTGTTACTGAGAGTCCAACTAACAAGGAACCAATCTTTCTTATCCATATTTTCGTATTCTAGTTTATGCATAATACACTGTCACAGCAACTCTGTTTTCCTTTATATCCTTTACTACATGGGGAATTGATACATTTAATTCAAACCATCTATTTTCTGGGAAAATAATTTCATCCAACATTTCCTTAGGCTGATCATCTTCCATGCTCCACCACTGTGTCCTGACACTAGGACCTCCACTGTTTATTAGATAATTGAAACAGGTAGATCTGTTTAGGTCGGTATGCAATGGCACGCTGGTAATCACCTGGTATCTTACCTTTACAGGCCTGTCAAAAAATGATTGAATGTGTTGTGCTAGTTCCGTTGGGGCATTATGAAGTGTGTATCCTTCTTTTCCGTGTGTAGAAAAGTTATTATCTATCTGTAGGATATCCTCAACATCGGTTAATAATAAATTATTAGGTATCGTTGGTAAATCTAATTCACGCCAATACTTCATCATTTATCTCCATCCAAGGGCATACATTTTAGTATTGCCTGTTGTCTCAGTTCATTGCCCACCGTCATTCTTATTTCAGTTTTACAATATCTAGTATTATCTGTTAGTTGATTATATTCTATATCAACAGTTTCGCCTGCATAAACAGGCTTGCTAAATCTTATATCTATGTTTGCTGCTACAAGACCGTTGTCTGTGTGTGCATGGCTCCATAAGCATAATCCTGGCACGATTGTTTTATTATTCACAGTATGGGATTGTCCTACGTATGTTCCAAACCAATTTCTTACAGTTTCTTCGCTAATTGTTATCTGCTTGTTTTCAAACATTATATGTGTTCTCCCAGTTCTGGAAATATCTTTCTAAAGTCCATTCCACGCTGTTCATCTATCACACGCAGATAGTCCTGCAATTGGGGTAACTTGTCTGACCAATCCTCAGCCATCATGTATTCTACCAGCCCCTGCCAGCGCCTTGCACCCATTGGATGCTGCAACCAAGCAGTATCAAACTTCTGCCTGTCAATGAATGATTCAATTCTTTCCTTGGCAAACTGTTTTAGTTCCTTAGGCAAAACCCTTACGTTTAGATAGTTTGGTAGATACACAAGATGCGTTCCTATCAACCCTCCACCAAAGGGCATTAGGTTAATCTTGTTAAAGTTCTTTTCCTTCTTCCACGTTGCAAGTTCGTCCAGATATGCCACGTTAAGTAGTTGGACCGCGGCCGCAATATTTACGATTATGTTGCTATCACATTTATCAAGCAGTTCAAGATTCTTTTCTATGTCCTTCCACTTGCTTGGATATCTAATGTATTCGTTCTTGTCACCAAGAGCATCAATGCTAAAGTTAAATGTAATTTCATTGAAATGATTCCACAGTTCAAATAGTTTATCTGGCAGTTCCAACCCATTTGAATTATATCTCAGGCAGCAGTTTTTTGCATGTCCTTCCGCAACCATGTATTCAAGTATTGCATAGTGTTCCTTTATGAGCAGAGGCTCTCCACCTGCAAAGTATAATTCTTTTATGTTGTGTGCCTGTGATTTCATTGAATCCAGGAACGAACCCTTCTTATACCACGTGTAATCAAAATTGTTATCCCAACTCTGATCAGCAATCAGTTCCTTGTTCTTGTATTTTTGCGTGTTCAATTTCCATTCACTAATCCAACTTGATGAATCGTGCGGAGAACACATCACGCATTTTAGTTGGCAGGTGTTGCCTAACCTTAGATCAAAGTAGGGTATGTTTGTCGGTATTGATCCTTCTTCAGTTGTTTTTGAAACGATATCATCAATATCAAGCCTTTTGTCCCACACTTTCGTTTCCCACTGCCTCTTACTAATGATTCCTCTTTCTTCCTCAGCAAAACACTTTCTGCAACTGTTGGGTATTTCGTCATTGAGCATTTTCAGTCTGGTCATTCTCATGTGTTCGCTGTTCCATACTTCATCAATAGTATGATCTCTCATGTTCATTGCGATGCCGTCCTTTTTGACCAACCCCGCAGTCTTATCATCTACATCAGCACCACTTGCATTTGCCGTGCAGCAAACTCTCACATCACCGTTGGGTCGTGTTGCTAAATGTATCCATGGTAAAGGACAAAATGTTTTACTGCGTGGCATGTTCCTTCCTTTCAAACTGCATGTTCAATTTATCAAATGATCCACACTGCTTGGAGCATTCCTTTAGACCACACGTTGTCCATGTTGATTGTATTCTGTTGAAATATCCTGAATCAAATATTTCTTCCAGTGTTTTGTCATTTAGATTAGGATATTCATTGATGTTAATCATATAATCTATTCTGCTGTCTGAATGCTGTGGCACCCAATTTAGATCCAACCAACAGCATGGTGCAACAGTTCCATTGGCTGCAATATAAATTTGTGAATCAGTTTTTGCCTTGCAAGTTATAGTTGGCAGAATTTCCTGCTGTGCTTCCTTGGCAGGTGCAATCATGTCCATGCTTTTCTGTGATGGATATAAGGTGTGTGTTAGTTTGTAATCATCATCAACCACATCAAACTTTCCATTCTTGAATCTTGTGGTATGCTTTACGCTAAACCCTCTAAAGCCAAGGTCCATGCTGATCTTCTCGCACGCTTCTACTTGATGTTCGTTGTGCTTGAATACTAACATATCCCAACGTGCATCTCCGCCTGCTGCTATAAAAGTTTTAGCGTTATTAATAATTTTGTTCCAGTCTGTGTTTATTCTATACAAAGCATGCGTATCTTCCAACCCGTCAATACCAAACACTACCTTTACATTTAGTGAGGCAAGATCCTGCCACCACCCCGCATTCCTGCCACTTCCATTCGTATGCATCTGCAGGGCCATTTCAGGATTGGTTAGTCTGAGGTATCTAAAAATTTCTAATGTGTTTTTTGCAACAATGGGATCTCCTAGGTTACCACACATGTTAAGATGTTCCAATTGCCTAACGAAAGATATTGGAAACCAATTTACAAATGTTTCTAGATCTATTTCTTCAAGATATAAGCCATCAAGCAACGGGCCGCCATGCACTCTCCTAGGACACATTGGGCATCTTGCTTGGCACTTGGAAGTTACCTCTAGATGAATTGATCTTATGTTATCAATGGAATACATTATTTTTGATTTAACCTTTCCAGTGTTTCCCTTACTGTAGTTTCATTTAGTGCAACATTCACAACTAACCAATAACTATCCTTGAATCCGGCATTGAATAGATAGTGCATTTTCTGTGTATCAATGAAATACATTCTTCCTATGTCCCAGTGTAATAATTTGTCCTCCATCACAAAGTTAAAGTAGGGAGGATTAACATTTTGTAATGGCATGATTAATCTAAAACTGTCTGGATTTTTATACGGTCCGTTCCAATCTCTGTGTGGTGGAAAGAAACCGCCAGGACCAAACTTAAGAAAGTGTGTCCTATAATAATGTCCACTCCATGGAGCAAGCAAATTTGATATTTGATCATTAAGAACAGCAGTAGGCTTGTCAAAGTCCTTTTCAGTATATGCTGTTCCATTTTCCTTGTTGTATTCTAATAGGCTGTCGAGATCAGGAACTCCACTCAGGCCGCCGTCTAGGCTAGTAACACTGAGTCCCCATCTATCAACGTCCTTGCGTGGATTGTATTTGACCCAATTGAATGTGTTAATCCACTCCATTAATCTAGTTACATCAGTGGTAACATCAAGTTCTATCTTGTTTCCATAACGTGTTATTGCTGAGCCATCCATCTATTTGTTTCCTATTATCATGAACCTTTTGTATTTTGGTAATGCAAGTTCTCCTGCAAAGTATATAGTTGATAATCCACAGGTGTTTTTAAACTGTTCAAGATTGTTAACACAATTTACGTGTTCATCCAACTCGTCATAGTCATTGCTCTGTAATACCACCATGGAACCGTTGGGAACTGCATTCAACCATTTTGTGTAGTCACTATCGCTTATGTGTTCACAACTGGTATTGATAACCATGTAGGGCGTGTTCTCATAACTGTAGTCCGTCATATTCTGGGTTACTGCTCTGAACATTCCCTGCATTTCGTATTTCTTGTTCATCATGATTGCAATATCCTTGCATGATGGATCAACATCAACGCTGACAATTTTGCCAATGCCAAGATCACTATTGAACAGCATGGTTGATAAAACTCCATACCATCCTCCAAAGATTACTACTTCTGCATTTACTATGCTCTTGGTCTGTTTTTCAATCTGTTCTATGAGCCATTTTTTGCTTAGTAATTGGCCTCCCCAGAAACTTTCCAGAGTCCTGTCCCTGTCCTTGCTGTTGCGGACAGCATCCATCCAGAATTTAATATCTTCAATGTCTATCTTCATCTATGCAGTTTTTGTAACCTTGCCCCAATTAAACATGTTCCATACTCTTTCGTGTGTGTAATGCACAATCACAAAAACAAGGTTGCTCACGATGGTATAACTGACTGCTTCCGCATTACCGCTTCCACCAAGGAATTTAGCAATGAGGAAGACTGCAACCAAACTGTATAATCTCCAAGTTATAGTTTTGGCAATGCTGCGAATCTTTCTATCATATCCGTTTTCCTTCCATACCTGTGATAGGTTCCACAATTTTTCGTGTATGATGAAACTAATGAACCCCACGGTCCAGCTCATTACAACAAACTTGGTTATCCATTCTGCGTCCTTGGCAAATGCCAATCCTACCGCCACCATACTAATCATTACAAAAAATCTATAACTTATTGTCTTAACTAATGTTCTAGTGTTGTTATCTTTAATCATTTCCATTTTTAATTTCCTTATAATATTTTGGTATCTTGCTATCAGCACTGCTAACACAAGTTTCCGTTATGCACTTTTTTGGCTTATCAAATAATCTAAAACCATTGTGTATATCGCCAAGAGGTTCATCAGAACAACTGTATGCTCTCTTGACCTCGATGCCTCTTATTATAACACTTTGATATCCAGAATTGCAACCCCAATTCTTAAATTTATTAAAACCAAAAGCATTCATTCTTTCCGCCTGATCCATTCCGTAATTGTTACCCTTGGCATCCTCAAAATACATCTGCATGAGAGGTTGGCCCTGATTGTTCTGTGGAAAGTTAGTTTGCATCTTATCAATCTGATCCTCGGTATATCCATCCACAACAAAACTTGCCGTTGGATCGCTCTGTGGTTTTAGCGTTACATTAATACCTCTCTCTGAAAATCTTGCACAGCGATCATACAGTTCATCAAACTGTTCGGGAACCATTACCTGATTGATCGTAACAAAGACTCCAGCATTCATTAGTTGCAAACACTTGTCTCCAAATGCCTGTTCCTGTGCAAACTCCGCATGATAGCTCGCTGTTATGCTTCTGCGCTGTAGTGTTTCGGTTGTTTCCAACCATTTGCTCCACCACTTGCTACCCGGAGATAGATTAGTGGTCAGGTGTATGCTTTGGTAAGGTGCTGTTGTATCACTACAATAATGCTCTATGAGCGGACCAAAGTCCTTGTAGGCAGTAGGCTCGCCTCCACTAAAACTAAAATGGAATTCCGTGAATCCATTCTCTCTTGCCTGCCGCTTGATTTCATCTATCGTATTTTTATAAACTTCCAAGTCCTGGTGATCTGGTTGATCGGTATTTGCATATGGCCAACAGTAGGAACACTTGTAGTTACAGAACCTTCCTAGGATCCAACTAACATTAAATAGTGGTTGATCCATCATTGTCCTCTGTCCAAACTTTACTATATTTTGGAAAGGTATAAGAGTAAAATCGTTCATTATATACATATTTAACCACTCTTGCTCTTGACAACCGCGTTTAAGGCTTATATAATAGTGTTGTGTTTAAATACACGACATTAATAATGGAGAAAACATAATGTCAAATACAGAAGCAATCAAATCTGCAATGGAAGCATTCCTAGCAGAAGATGAGAAATTTGAAGCAGGCAATGGCGCCGCTGGAACCCGTGCTAGAAAGGCACTCCAGGAAATGACCAAGGCTATCAAGGAAAGACGTAAGGAAATCACGGACACCAAGAACTCACGCAAAGCAGAGAAGATGGGTGGCTAAATGGATGACGACAAGCCTTACACAATAACGCTTGATCCAAGTTATACCTATAGTGGCGGTGCTGCAACTACAAGCACCGTCACCGTGGGTGATGACGACTACGGACTTGATATTAATTCAGGAACATTTACAATAGACACTTCCAGTATCTCAGATCCAGACTACGGTTCATGGGGCAGTGACATCAGTGTTCCCGCAGACGGTGATATCAAGATTGGTGATAGGAGCCTAAAGACGTTCATGGACACCATGGAAAAGCGAATGGCAATCCTACAACCGGATCCCAAGAAACTAGAAAAATTTAAAGCACTACAAAAAGCATACGAGCATTACAAGCATTTGGAAAGGTTATGCGAATTAGATGACGAGGACGAAATCAAAGGCCCATTATTCTAAGGACAAGAACAAGTTATTCCGAGACATCATGAGAATTGGTGTTCTCGAAGACGAAATCAAATATGCGAAGGGTCAATTACAACCACATGACACTGGTCATATACATACAGCCATTGGTTGGCTGGAACACAGAGTTAGACTATTGAAAGGAATAAAAGACGATGACTACTAATGTAAAACTTATTTCGCATTCACATGCACCCAAGGAGTTGGAACTGGATAACTGCCAGGACCTAATTGCCTACTGCGCAAGGGTAAGCAATCCCAGCAATCAAATGAATTCGGAAACGTCAGAGAAACTGATCAAGTATCTAATCAAACACGCACACTGGAGCCCACTAGAAATGGTCAGTGCCTGCTTGGAGATCAATACTACCCGCGACATTGCACACCAGATCGTGCGACATCGTTCGTTCTCATTCCAGGAGTTTAGCCAACGCTATGCTGATCCTGCGGAGTTCGGAGATCAGTTTGTTATCCGTGATGCAAGGCTGCAGGACGAAAAGAATCGCCAGAATTCAATCGAAACTGATGACCTACAATTACACGCACAATGGGAGAACCAACAGCGTGATGTTATTGATGCTGCCAAAAAGGCATACGAATGGGCAATTGACAATGGCATTGCCAAGGAACAGGCACGTGCAGTATTGCCCGAAGGCAACACCAAGACACGACTATACATGAACGGAACTCTGCGTTCGTGGATTCACTACATTGAATTGCGTGGCGCAAACGGAACACAGAAAGAACACATGGAAATCGCACATGCCTGTGCGAAAGTTATAGCGGATATATTCCCACTAGCAGAAGACTTAGTCTAAGGAGGCTAAAATGAAAGTAGGTTTGTCATTCAGCAGGTGCCTTCGTGACCTCGTTGAAGGTCGCGTGGATTTTAGTGAAATCCTAGTAATCATTGCCCGCACGGATTTCGATCCACATAATGATGAGCATTGGGAAAACATCTGGGATGGCTATCGTTACGGTGGTTTGAGTGAAGCAGAATGGGCGGACGCAGAGGATGACACGGGTGTAACCAACCCTGAAGAAATCTACCGCAATGTTGCTATTCAATTATACGATAACGGCAAACTGCATCAACCAAGGCAGTTTAAAGGATACCACCCTCCACGTATGCCTTACTACTGGTTGGATTGTTCTGTTCCTCCAAATGAGCGCACTCCTGCCGCACAGAAGGCCTGGGAGCAGTATCAGATCATTTCGGGCTTATCACAAAAGCAACGTGTCCTAAAGGATGACTTCTAATGAGTTATAGCCGTTGGAGTAACAGCACTTGGTATTCGTTCTGGAGTGTGAGCGATGCCACCACAAAGGAAGATGAAGTTCTTTCTCTGTGGTTGAGTATTGACAACACGAAGGATTGGACGTATAATGAACTTAAGAAATGGACGGCTGAAACCGTCCTTGAGAACTACGAGAGCATCACAGAAGCGGAGGCTGAAGAAGCCCTTGAATACATCAAATATTTTTTGGAAGACGTAGAGAAGGAATATGACACTACCAATTGAAAGAACAAATGCAGTATTGAACGTGGAACGATTCCTAATGGACTTGCGAGATCCCAAGAAGTATCCGCGGGTGCCCAGTGCTGTTCGCAAGCAGGCAAGTAGTCTGTTGAAACACTATCCCCGCAAGTATGACATGATGGATCCTACAGAAAGTTTTGAAGCCATTGAAGAATGGTCATATGAGGATGGTGCTTAGTGTATGCTATTATGGTATGCCTCGATGGCGAGGATGATTGGATCTTTGTAACCGAAGATACGGGCAAGTGTGATTGGAATCTCAAACCCTTGCTGTTTGAAGAATTAGAAGATGCAGTGACAATAGCAAAAACATTCGCAGTTCCAGGAAAGGAAGAAAACGTGCAGGTGGTGGAATACAATGAAGATTAAAATTTCAAATTATCCTAACAGACTTATGTCTCGATTCCATACTCGTTATATGGACAAGAAGTATGGCTATGTAGACTGGCCCACAGAACAAACACGATTCGAACGCAGTCTTGAATGGCTGGAGGATCGTGTGCAGGACTTTTATAATGTGTTCAACTGGATTTGGTTTGATCGCAGAACACAACAGATAAAGGTGCGCATTGATCGTTGGGATACTTGGAGCATGGATCATACCCTTGCACCCATCATTCTGCCCATGCTCGTTCAACTTAAAAAAGAAAAGCACGGTGCTCCTTGGGTAGCCGTTGTGGATGTTCCAAAAGAACTGCGCCCTTCCAAGAAGGATATTTTAAATTACGAAAAGGATGGTTCCACTGATCCTAAGTTTTTTGAGCGTTGGGATTGGGTGCTTGATGAAATGATATACGCATTTGATTGCAAGGCAAACAAGGATGATGTGTGGATGCGTTTTGATTTTAAGACAGAACAGGAAGCAATGGATGCTGAACAAGATCGTATTTCAAACGGCTTCCGTCTATTCGGAAAATATTATGAAAATTTATGGGATTGAGCGATGAGTGACTTTTTAAAACCACACAATCAACTAATAGAAGATTTAGTTTCAATTGCTATGGAAGCGGAGATTGCTGACCCTATTGATTGGGGCGAACTAAACATTTCAGAGGAAGAAGCATACAGAATGTTTGCCGCAACCGTGTTGGAAATGGGCAACGACCCTATGGCTGACAAGGCAATTATTGTAAAACTTTTAGTTGAAAATTTTGTTTTGAATTTAAAATTGCTCGGAAAAAAGTAATTTTGCTTGACAAATGATATATATCATCATATACTTTAATTTTGTTGAAGGAGCAAACTAAATTGGCGGCTAGAAAAAAAGCAAGAGCAACACCTCAAACACGACGTGGAGCGAAACTCAAGGCACCTGAATGGACTGGTTGGGAAACTTGGTCTGGAGATGAGTATGCACGTTTTAGGCAAGGAACCCATCGCTGGTATTATGACAACTACCAGGCTGCTGATCTAATGCCTGCTGTTTGGGCATGGATGGAAAATAACGGCTACAGCAAGGAAGACATTTCCAAATGCAAGGCTGCTCCTTCCTATACAATTAGTTCTACGGCGGCAATACTATGTAACATGCTGAATGCGGGCATGCCTGACTTTAATCCCAAGCATGATGAACATTGGCAGACGCTTCCTGGCACCATGGGTAATGTAAAACCTGCAAGCGAATTTATCAAGAAGCGCATTGAAGAAGCACTTAACCGTGGCGAGAAGGTCATAGAAGAAAAGAAAGAAGAGGAAGAAAAGGCCAAGGTATTGGAAAAATACGTTCCTACTATACAACAGCGTATGCGTGAGCAGTCCAACATCATGAGCGAATTCATCGAACAGGCCTTTGATGACTTTACGGAAGGCAAGATTGCCGACTTCAAGGGCGTGGAAATTAGCAAGAAATTAAGGGCAATGGGGTGCAAACAACCGCATGCTAGGCTGGTAACTGGTGACTATCTTCCACTGCTTGACGAATACAAAGAACTGCTGAACCCTCCCAGCACTGCAAAGATGTCGGAAGAGGAAAAGGATTATGCACAGCAGTTGAAGGAAGGCTATGCACACATGGACAAGAAGCAGATTAAGAAACTGCATGACTTTGTAATATCCATTGTTGCTGCTTGTGATGCCATAATTGCTGAGAGCAAGGCGACTCGTAAACCAAGAAAATTAAGTAAGAAATCACCAGAGCAAGTGATCAAGAAGTTAAAATACAAAATTTCCGATGAGAAATATGCCGTATCCAGCATACCTCCGGAAAAGATTATCGGAGCAAACTGCTTGGTAGTGTTTAATGCAAAAACTAGAAAGTTAGGAATCTACTACACAAGCATGGAAGATCCTACAGGAGTGGGCAGAGAGGGTAGCGGGTTATACGTTAAAGGGACCACCCTGGAAAAATTTAATGACGAAACCAGCGTTTCCTACACATTGCGCAAACCAATGGATCAACTACAAGAAGTTAAGACTCTAAACACACGCAAGAAGTTTGAAAATTGGCTTAGCAAACTCACCACTACACCAGTCAAAATGAACGGCAGAATTAACCCGGAGACAGTTCTACTAGCGGTTTATTAGCATTGGCATTGTTTCGAATAAATACAATGTCATGAACAGAAACAATATAGATCAAGCATTAGCAGCACTAGGAGACGCCTTAAAGGGCCAAGAACCACCGCCAATTAATATACTCGAATTAGTGGCACAGATACCTGATAGATCACTGTCAGGTAACCATATTAATGGTGGTAAGATTACTAATTTTAGTAGCGCAGGAATAGTTGACACTGCTACGTCACCAAAGTTAAAAGTAACTGATAACGCAATTACAGTTGAAAATCTCAATGTTGAACAGATAGTTTCTGATGTTAATATTAAAGGAGATATTAATGTAGAAGGAACTGCTAGAATTAAAATTCTGGAAGTTGAAAGTCTAAGTGCAGATATTAATATTACACAGAATAATTCCATTAAGTATCAAGATAGCATTGACGGTAAGGGATTCTTTTGGGCAGGTTCGGATTATACAAGACAGTTTGTTTATCAATCAAATAAAATTTTTAGTTCTGAAAATATCGACATTGCTAAAGGAAAACAGTATTCTATAAACGATATAAAAATTATTGATCAAGATTCCCTAGGAGAATCTGTTACAAAAAGTAATTTAAGAGAAGTCGGAAGATTAAAAGGTCTGATAGTTGACGGACAAACAGTAATTAATAATTACTTTGTGTTTGATGCTAACACTGATAGATTTGGAATAGGAACTGAAGAACCAAATGCAGCTCTCAGTATTGCCGAAGATGGTGTTGAAATTGTTGTAGGAACAAAAGACTTTACACGTGGTGCAATTGGAACATTTGGTTCTCATGAACTAGATCTAATGACAGATAATGTCGCCAGAATTAATGTAGGAACAAACGGAAACATTCTATTAGGTAATAGAAATAGTGCCCCAGTCCAGGTATCAGTTCATGGCAAGATGGCGATTAAAGTAAACACTCCAGATCCTGATGTTGATCTACATGTTAATGGTGCTGTAAAGTTCAATGGTAAACTACAGAGATACGGTAATAATGCTCCTTCTGACGGAGAATACAATAGAGGAGATATTTTTTGGAACAATGAACCGGCTATTGGATCATACGTTGGTTGGATATGCACAAAATCAGGCGGACCAGGAAGTTGGGAACCGTTTGGTAAGATTGGGAATCAATAATGAGTGAAAAGACAAAACAAGAAAAATTAGAAGCACTGGCAACAGCAATTGCTGATCTAGCACAACAGGAACCTAATCTAGACAATATTCCTCACATTAAATTCCATCACCCGATTACAGGAAAGGGAATGCTTTGGGCAGGTAAAGACTATACAAAACAATTTGTTTTCCAAGAACCAACACAAAATCTTTTTAGTTCAGAAAACATAGATCTTTCAAAAGATAAATCATATAAAATTAATGAACAAACTGTTTTGTCAGGCACTGAATTAGGGAAAGAAATAACAAAAAGTAATCTTAGGGAAGTAGGAAGATTACAAGGATTAATTGTTGATGGTAGCGTGTCTATCAACAACTACATTATCTTTGATGCAAATTCAGATAGATTAGGTATAGGGACTGATGAACCTAATGCTGCATTATCAATTGTTGACGAAGGGACTGAACTAGTATTTGGATCTCAAGACTATACAAAGGGTAGTATAGGAACATTTAATAGCACTGATTTAAGTATTGTTACAGATAATACAACAAGAATTAGTATTGGTGCTGACGGTAACATCGTTTTAGGTAATAGGAATCAAGGTGAAATTAAAGTTAATGTATTAGGAAGCCTTGGTGTTGATGTAAACTCAATTGACAATAGAGCAAAACTACATGTCAATGGAGCAATCAAATACAATGATAATATTCATATGAAGGGGAGCGAACCACCTTCAGGAGGAACTTTTACACCAGGAGACATTGTTTGGAACAGTGATCCGAGACCAGGAAGTTATGTAGGTTGGGTGTGTGTCAAAGCAGGCAATCCTGGAATGTGGAATGCATTTGGCGAAATAAGGTAAATCCATGATCGCTCTAGTTGCAGGCAATGGCGAAAGCAGACTAGGTATCGATATACAATCTTTTTCCCAAGATCATATTTTAGTAGGATGCAATGCCCTACATAGAGAAACTATAACTGAACACCTTGTATGCTGCGATCGCAGGATGGGCGAAGAAGCAATCTTAGGCAAGAACACAACGAACACAAAAATATATGTTCGTCCAGATTGGTTTAACTACTTTCGAAAAATAAAAAAAGATAAAAGAATACATCAAGTTCCTGATCTTCCCTATAAAGGAAACACCAAGGCTGATAATCCAATACATTGGGGTAGTGGCCCTTATGCTGTTTTGGTAGCGGCAGCATTAGAAAACGTAGAAACTGTTCTATTATTAGGGTTTGACTTATACTCAAAAAACGAAATGGTTAATAATGTTTATAAGGGAACAAAAAATTATAGCGATAAAAAATCAAAATCAGTCGATCCTTCATATTGGATTTACCAGATAGGGAAAATATTCCAGCACTATCCTGAAAAAAATTTTATTATATTCAATGATTCAAAATGGGAAATGCCAAGACAGTGGAAACATCAGAATGTATCGTTTGAAGTTTTGGCAACCAAGAACTTGACTATTGCCTAAATAGATCGTATAATTAAGTTTATGTTTAACACAGGTCTTGGCGTCAACCCTTCTAATTCTGCCGCCATTATTAAAGCAAGGAGATAATAATGGGAAAACATTACAGCACTAAACACTACGGACACAACATTGGCTTATCGGCAGTATTCCGTCAACCTAACGCAGATCACTCACACTGTCATCTGTTACATGGTTACAGTCTAGCATTTACATTCACATTTGGATGTGATGAACTAGACAACAAAAACTGGGCAGTGGACTTTGGAGGACTAAAACCTTTGAAGGCGTGGTTAGAAGACAGTTTCGATCACAAAACTTGTGTTGATATAAATGATCCACACAAACAAGACTTTTATGATTTACAAGATAAAGACTTATGTGAAGTAAGAGAGTTTGATGGTGTTGGAGCAGAGAAGTTTGCAGAACACGCATTTAACTTTGCTGACAAACTTATTAGAGAAGCAACATATGATCGTTGTTATTGTGTAAAAGTTGAATGTGCAGAGCATGGAGCCAACTCGGCAATTTATGAGGGGTAGACATGAAGTTTAAAAGTTCTAGTATAGAAGGTGTTGTTGTTAAGAATGACGATCGCTATATTGTAAAGGATAACACAACACTAAAAAATTTAGTTGTTAGTTCAACAAGATTAAATCCACGCAAAAGCACAAGCGGACATAAGCATGAAGGACAGGAAGAAGTTTATATGTTCTTGGAAGGCAGTGGCACTATGGAACTTGATGATGTGACACATAATGTTGAAGCAGGCGACACTGTGTTAATTGAGGATGGTGTATTCCATCGTGTTCATGCTGGTAACGAAGAATTATACTTTGTATGTGTGTTTGACGGAAGGAGACACACATGACATGTATAATTTGTAAAAAGAAATTCGATCCACTTTGCAGTTGGAGTCCTTGCAAACTTGCCAATCAATATAAACAGGAAAAGAAATGAAATCATTTATAGTATATGTGTGGATGATCTCAGCCTACAATGGCAATCCCATTGTGGTAGGTGAATTTGAAAATTGTGATCAAGGCATTGCCGCGGCAAATAACTTCCATCCGGGGTATGTTGCACTACATTGTATTACTCCTGATCTAACTCCGCCCGGGGGAGTAAATTCATGAGAATTATAGCAGGACCTTGCCAACACGAAAATCTAGCAGACAGTTTAGAGATTGCAAAGGAATGCAGTCGCGTCTGCAAGAAATACAAGGTAGACTATATTTTCAAGGCCAGTTATGACAAAGCCAACCGTTCAAATCTAAAGGGTATACGAGGACAAGGACTCAGTAAAACTGTAGAAGATTTTGCGGAACTTAAAAAACAGACTGGCGTAAAAATTATTACTGATGTTCATAATGTAAACGAGGTTCTTAAGATAGGAGCCTACTACAATGACATCATTGATGTGTTACAGATTCCTGCGTTCTTGTGCAGACAAACGGACCTAGTCCGTGCTGCGGTCAAGACAGGTATGATAGTTAATATTAAAAAAGGACAGTTCCTTGCACCGTGGGATGTTGAAAACATTCTATCTAAGACGGAAGGTGCCAAGGAAGTCTGGATAACAGAAAGGGGAACAAGTTTTGGATATAATACTCTGGTCACTGATTTCACTGGCCTTCAGTTTATGCTCGCTAATTATAACGTTCCCATTGTTTATGACATTACGCACTCCGTTCAAAAACCCGGAGGTATGGGCACTAGCAGTGGCGGTAATCGTGAGTATGTGCCTGGCTTGGCTCGTGCTGCATCTGCAATGGGTGTGACAAACTTCTTCTTAGAAGTTCACAAGGATCCGGATAATGCACCCAGTGATGGACCAAACGCTCTACATCTTAAGGACTTTGAAAAAGTTGTAGCAGATATAGTTAAATATTCTTACAAAAACTAGGGAATAAAATGAATGGATCCGGAAAATCTAAACAAAGAACAACGTAAAGCATATAAACTTCAAAGAAAATTTGAGAAAGAACAGGCACGTTTGCGTAAGAACGATACTGCTAATTCTACTTTGGCTATAACAGAATCCGTAGCAAATATCCTTTGTGTAAGATTTGGAAACAAATATCCTATATCATATGTTGAAAAATTACGAAATATGATAAAACGAAATATAACAGTTCCTTATAAACTTTATTGTCTTACAGATGATCCACATACTATTGATGGTGTGGAGTTAATAGTTCAAAAAAATGCAGGTTATGTAAAAGGGTGGTGGCACAAGGTGCACATGTTTGATCCTAAATTACCACTAAGTGGAAGAATATTATATATGGATCTAGATGTTGTAATTTCTGGAAATTTAGATAAACTTACACAAATAAGTGGAAACACATTTATGGGTATTAGAGACTTCAATAGAAAATTTCATAAAGATTGGAAATATCTTAACAGCAGTGTAATGAGTTGGATTCATGGAACACAGAGTCATATCTATACACAATTTATGAACAATCCTCAAACGGCACAAAGAATGCACGGAGATCAGGATTGGACCTGGAAGTGTGCCAAGGATAGAATTAAATTTTGGCCAGAACCTTGGATACAAAGTTATAAGTGGGAAATTAGAGATCGGAGTGAGCTACAAGTTATTCAGGGAATTAGACAATTTACTTCTATTAGGAACGATATAGAAATTCCTACCGAATGTTCTATAGCAGTTTTTCACGGTTCGCCTAATCCGGAAATTGTTCAAGACAAATTTGTGGTAGATAATTGGAAATGACCGTGGTTAATAAATTTATATTTGATGTCGACGGAACGCTTACTCCTAGTAGACAGCCTATGGATACAGAATTTCAAAGATGGTTTACAACATTCCAAGAACAGAATTATGTCTATCTAGTTACTGGAAGTGATAGAGAGAAAACTCTAGAACAAGTAGGGTCTATAGTTTATAACTTTGCATCAAGAGTATACAACTGCTCAGGAAGTGATGTTTGGGAACAGGATAAAAATACCCATACAAGCGATTGGCACTTGCCAGAGTTGCCCACACAATTCTTAACACAGTGCATGACAGAGAGCGAGTTCGTTCTTAGAACAGGATTACACTTCGAGCACCGTCCTGGAATGTGTAACTTCAGTGTTGTCGGTCGCAATGCAACACTTGGTGAGAGAAAGTTATACGTGGAACACGATGTTCGCATCAACGAACGCAATAGAATCGCACGTGCATTTGAAACTATGTTTCCTGATATACAGGCAAAGGTAGGAGGAGAAACGGGCATAGACATATTTCCAAAAGGACATGACAAGAGCCAAATACTAAGAGATTTTGATCCAAAGAATGACATACTACATTTCTTTGGCGATGCTATGCATCCAGAAGGAAATGATTATCCATTAAAGAAGGAAATCATTGACAAGGACCTTGGTTTCTGCTATAATATAAAAGATTATAACGAAACATGGAAAATATTACGTGACGAATTCTCAATATAAACGCATAGGCTTTGCATGCAAATATATGCACCCTGATCAGACTCAGAAGAAGAAACTACTTGAGGAGATTCAGCGTCCATTAAACACTAGAAGCACAACGGTTAGATGGTTGAATAGTCAACCCAAGGATGTTGCAGAACAACGCCTATGGGATATTATGGTTCACAACATACAATCTTATATGAACCTTATTTGTTACGTTGGAGGATTACCGAATGAACTTAGAATGGTTAGGCTGGGTAGCGATGTTCTGCCTGTTTATACTGAGCCTACGTGGTCTTATTTTTGGCGCAAACCTGATGTTCGCGACTATTGCGAAAAGAACTTTGCCAATGTCGGCCGTAGAGCGAGGGAACTTGATGTTAGGGTGTCTATGCATCCTGGCCAGTTTACTGTGCTTGCATCTGATAACCCTGATATAGTAGAGAGGAGCATAGAAGAATTTGAATATCACACCGATGTCTTCCGCTGGATGGGTTACGGTCAATCATTTCAAGATGCGAAATGCAATGTGCATATCTCCGGTCGAAAAGGCCCACAAGGGATCATTGATGTATTACCGAGACTCTCGCCAGAAGCACGAAACACAATCACGATCGAGAACGACGAAATGTCGTGGGGTATCGACGCAAGCCTCGAACTTGCAGACCACCTTGCCCTCGTTCTTGACATACACCATCACTGGGTCAATAGTGGAGAATACATTCAACCCGCCGACGATAGATTTGCTCGCATAATTGATTCGTGGCGTGGTGTGCGTCCTGTTATACATTACTCAGTATCACGTGAAGATGTTCTTGTTGGCCACGATCCTAACGTAATGCCGGATATGGAAAAGTTGCTTGAACAAGGATACAAGAAACAGAAACTAAGAGCACATTCAGACTTTATGTGGAACAATGCAGTCAACGACTGGGCACTACAGTTTAACGACTATGCAGATATTATGGTAGAGTCAAAGGCTAAGAACCTAGCAAGTATTGCTCTTTACGAATCTATCTAATATAGTTGTGCCAACTGCTGTGCTTAATTTTTAATTGAAGTAGTTCTTTGTTCTTAACAAGATCATAGTAGGTGGGTTTGTAAGGCTGTCGCCTGGGCCGCAACCCTAACTTGTCTCCCTTTTCAACATTGCATGGTCCGCATGCGGTAACGCAGTTGATCCAGTTTGTTCTACCACCCTTTGAAATGGGTATCACGTGATCCACCGTGCATTTATTCCTGTGTGGAATCATGTCATCACAATACTGACACACAAATTGATCTCTTAGGAATAGATTGTATTTTGAAAATCTAACAGCAGTATTCTTTCGAATGTATTGTTTTACCATGACCACAGCAGGCACACGAGTCTCCCATGACATGGAACTTACTACCCAATCATCATACCATTCAAGCACACGGACTCTGTCTAGAACTAGATATTTTATGGACTCTTGCCATGTGATAGTGCTTAATGGTAGTATGGAATAGGGCTTTGCGTCAGCGTTTAATACGAGTGTATCCACGATTTTTTCCTTTTCTACGTAGGACAACTATATTTAACATAAATATACAAGATGTTAAAAGAACTGAAAGATTTTATTGCGGAAGCAGAAACAGCAAGACCTACCTTGATTCTTGAAAAACTGCCTTATGCAAAAGATGCATTAGAGCCTGTGATGAGTAAGGCAACCGTGGATCTTCACTACGGAGTTTTATCCAAGGGGTATGTCGATCGTTATAATAATAAAGAAGGTGACGATGCATTTAACTTTGGAGGTGCAACGCTTCACAACATGTATTGGGCATCTCTGCAACCTCCAAGCACAGGAAACAGGCCCACAGGTGCTTCAGAAGAACTTATAAACAAAAAATTTGGTTCTTACGAAAAATTTAAACAAGAGTTCATATCAAAGGCTAAATCACTACAGGGTAGTGGTTGGTGCTACATGGATGTCAAAGGCAATATTGCCACAATTCCTAATCAAGCATTTGAGAAAAAAATGCAAATAGCATTACCTGTAGATATGTGGGAACATTCGTATCTGCTTGATACTAACAAGGACAAGTATCTTGACGGTATTTGGCGAATCATAAACTGGTCAATAGTTAACGATAGACTACAAGGAGAATAATATGTTTACGTGGTTAAAAAAGATTTTCGTGCCAGCAGAAATTACTGAGCCTTTGGTGCTTGATAAACCTGTTGTTATGAAAAAAACAGAACTAACAAAGATGTCAAAGAATGATCTAGAACAACTAGGTAGAGCTCACGGCATTGAGTTAGACAAAAGATTAACCAAGGCTAAATTGGTTGATCAACTATGGAAAGCAGTAAAACCTAAAAAATAAGGAGATTACTATGTTAGATAAATTTAAAACCTGGGTGGCAAATCGTTTCACTGAAAGAACTTCTTGGGACGGTGCAGCACTAATCCTACTAGGAGTAGTGGTATTAATTGCAAAACCAATTGCAGGCTTACTTGCATATGCAGCAATCGCATATGGAGTCTGGACAATTTATAAGAGTGAATAATGCCGGAAGCAGTAGTCCTAACAGATTCTGCTAGAAGGCACATGGAAGGCCTTATTGAAAAGCAAGGCAAGCCTGTCGTCAGACTTTGTGTCAAGGGCGGCGGGTGCGCCGGCTTTCAGTATGAATGGGAAATGTCAGATTCTAAGGAATTTGACGATGAAGTAATCAAACTGGATAACGGTGAGTTTGCGATTGATTCGCAAAGCCTGCTGTTTGTCATCGGAACCACAGTTGATTATGTTGAAGAAGTATTTGGTTCCTATCTTCAGATCAAGAATCCCAACTCAACATCAAGTTGTGGTTGCGGCGAAAGTTTCGCAGTTTAGTTAAGTTTTAGTATTTGGATATAGGTAGGTCAGAACCTGCTGGCATATTCCAGATCTGTTTCTGTTCTACACCTTTTTTCTGTGCAAATCTTTTAGCATCACAGTTACCGCAAACATGAAAATAATTATTGTTTAGCCGGGCTCTACTGATCTTTTTTAGATCCCTGGTAAATACAGAGTCACAGTTATCACAACGGAGTTCAACTATGGTTTTAACACGATTATATGTATGTTCTTTACCTAACTTACTCCTGCGTATGTGTTCAGTTATTTCTTTTTTAGTGCCTAAAAACATAGTTATATTTACTGTTTTACATTAGGCTTATAGAATAAATTGATAAATATTAGAGCAAAGAGGACCTTTTAGGGGATAAAATGGCAAGAAAAGTTATTGATGTTGGTGCGGTTGGTAATGACGGAACCGGCGATAGTATTAGAGAATCGTTTAGCAAAGTAAACGATAACTTTAGAGAACTATACAGTTCTTTAGGACTAGGAGAAAGACTTACATTTGTAGGACTTGATGATACCCCATCAAACTTTATTGGTCAGGAAGGAGCAGTAGTTGCAGTTAATCCTACCACAGACGGACTACAATTTAAGCAAATTACTGGTGGAACTGGTGTATCAGTAGATACTGTATCAAACTCTAATCAAATCATAGTAAGCACATTATTCTCAGAAATTTCAGGAGATCCAAGTCCGCAGTTAGGCGGCGATCTTTCAGTTCAATCAGGCGCGACAACATTCAAGATCAAAGATCTTGCTATTCCAACCGAAGACACAGAAGCAGCAAGCAAAGAATATGTAGATACAAAAATTTCCAAGGCAGGTGTAAATGCTATTGATCCTGCAACAGGTTTAGTTAACACTGCATTTGGAACCATGAGTGGGCCACTTATTCTTTCTCGTTCGCCGGAACCTGACGATGATGAAAGATATGATGGATTGATCGCAGCCACAAAAGCATACGTTGATGGATCATCCTTTGGTTCCAGTGTAAACCTTTATGTTGCTACATCAGGAGCAGACGACCGTCCGGGTGTATCAGATGACCTACAGGGCCGAGCACTTGCTTATGCATACAGAACTATTGAGGCTGCATGTAAGAAAGCAGAAGAAATTATTTTAGAATCCAATGATGACATTGGTCCATATAAGAAAAAATTAACATACGACAACGGAACAAAATCAGTTACACTTGCATCCATTGACACTTCACCTACATCAGGAACAGGATTCGTCGGAACTCCTAGAATGAGTGTTGATACTATTTCACTCAACTCAATTGGAACCAACTATCAGCCCGGAGATATTATTGAACTTTCCGGAGGTGTTGGCGATGTGGCAAGATACGAAGTGTTATCAACAACTGCATCACCGGGTGCGGTAGTAACATTTAGACAATTGTCATCTGGTAACTACACAGTATTACCAGGATCATCTGGTGTAGCAACAGTCACAGATAGTGCATTTGGTAGTGGGGTTACATTTGATGTAACATATAAAGTAAACAACGTTACAATTACCAATGGTGGTAGCGGACACAGTTTAGTATCTGTTCGTATTGCAGGCGGTGGCTCAACAACACCTGCATTTGGTATTGCCACGGTAACAGGCGGTGTTATTACTGATATTGACATTACTGATTCAGGAAGTGGATTTACCAGCCTACCTACTGTGCAAGCGGATCTACCAAGATTCTTATTAAAAACAGAAAATTTAAGAACTGACTTTACTGGTGACGTTTTAACTGACACCGAAGTGGCATTTAGAACTAGAGATATAAGAGAAGGATTATACATTAGAGGAGAAACCTCTGGTGCACTTGCTCAAATTCTTGCACACGAAGGCGCACTCGATTCAAATGGTAACGAAATTTTTGATGTTGATATTAAGTATGGTAGTTTCCAAACAAACGAAGAATTATCTTATGGTGATATTACTAACCAAACACAGATTACTATTTTAATAGAGAGTGGTATCTATGAGGAAAACTTTCCTATTAAGGTTCCACAAAACACAGCATTAGTCGGTAACGAATTTAGACGTTGCATTGTTAAACCTAGACAGGGAACTTCAAGTTCTCCTTGGGCTTTTCAAAAGTTCAGAAGAGATACAACAATTGATGGTCTAACAACAGCAACACAATTGTATGGTTATCATTATCTTGAAGATAGCACAGAACCAGTTTATCCTAAAATAGACAATGGTGGCGGATATAAAAGTTCGGCAGAACTAATTAGGTTGAATAGAGTATTCCTACAAAACGAAATTACTGCTTGGATCAATTATCAAATTGCAAATAATATTGCACCTTTCACAACATCATTTACATACAACGAAAATCTATGTAAGAGGGATGTTGGATTAATTCTTGATGCTATGATATTTGACATCAAGTGGGGAGGATACAGCAGAACAATATCAGCAGGTTTAAAATACTATCAGAGTGCTAGTGGTAGACTAGCAATTACAACTCAGTTATCACAGACCATCGCTGCACTACAGTATCTAGAAACTATTCTTAGTGACATAGTTGACAACAATACAATTACCACAGTTTATAACTCAACCTTTATTCAGACTGTTGATCAAGCCTTCGTTAAGGAAACAGGAACTGAGGATGTCCTAGAAGAACTATTCGATGCACTAGAAGATGTAATCGATGGATCAGGGTCCGTTAATTATCCTAAGGACAACGATAAACTTGATGTATTCCTTTGTAATGATGCTGTAATTATTAGAGCACTAACAATGCAAGGACATGGCGGATTCAGCCTGGTGCTTGATCCAGCAGGACAAATTCTTGCTAAGTCGCCATACTGTCAAGAATCTGCATCATTCTCAAAATCCATTAACGCTCAAACATTTGCAGGCGGAATGTTTGTTGACGGCTTTGCAGGCAACCTACAATTTACTCATACGGCAACAACATCACCTACGAGAATCGAAGTAGGATTTCTAGATAGGTTTCCAGAACTACCTGCATCATTTATTGTCGGCGACGATATTTACAAGGTCAATTACGTAAGAGATTTTGTTTACAGTCCTAATGGAAGCACGGCTTCATTAGTGCTAGACGAAACAACACCAGTTACAACGCTAACCCCAGGGGCACAAACAATTTCATCAATCACTGTTGCTGATCCTGCTATTATTACAAAAATAGATCACGGTCTCCAGGCTGGCTCTAGTATTGTGTTTACTACTACAGGAACACTACCAACAGGAATTGTAGCAGGGCAGGAATACTATGTTTCGCAATCAAATCTTACAAATAATACATTTAGGATCACTCCAGATTTTTTAGGAGATGTAGAAGTAGCAACTACCGGAGCAGGAAGTGGAACACACACTTATCAAAGACGCTATGAAATATTAATGCCTGGTAACAGATCCATGCTATCAAATGACTTTACACAGATAGCAGACATGGGATATGGCTTGTTGGCTACCAATGGCGGTTTAACAGAAGCAGTGTCAATGTTTACATACTACTGTTACGCTTCATACATGTCACTAAATGGTGCGCAGATTAGATCCATTGGTGGTTCTTCTGCACACGGGGTGTATGCTCTAGTAGCAGACGGGTCTGATCCGCTTGAAGTTCCGACTCCTACAACACTTTACTACGATGTTGCACAAAGAGTTGACTGTTACTTCCCAAGTGCCTCGTTCCAAAACCTTGCCACTGGGTTGGACATTCACGTAACAAACTATGATTACACACCTTTAAACAATTCAGAACTTGAAATTGATCACGGAAACCTAATATACAGATATCCAGTTACATCAGTCACAACTACTGATCTACCAGACGGAGTCGTAAAACTTAACCTAACATCGGACGAAACTGGAAACTTTGAAGGACTATTTGCTCAGGTTCCAAATGGCACCAAAATGTCTTTGAGATCAAATTCACAGATAATACTCACTGGTGAATTGGCTGATGTTGCTACTAGACCATCAACTGGTTTGCGACTAGCGGAATCAACCACTGACGTTTATCGTGTTCTACAATTTGAGGATTACGACGATGCTGAAGACGGACGTGGTGCACTAGAATGTGAATTTACAACCGCATCCCCTACTAAAGTTTCTTTTGTAATTACGGTAACTGATATTTCAGGAACAGATACACTTACAACTGTTCAGAATCATGGTTTAAGAATAGGAGATACATTTACTCCTAAAACAACAGCAAATGGTCTGACCGGAAGTCAAACATATTATGTTTACGATGTTCCTAATTATAATCAATTACAATTATCTACCACGTCAGGCGGTTCGTTATTAAGCGGATTAACAAACGGTTCTGGACTTGGTTTAAAGAACAATATTGCTCACAAACAGTTAGAAGATTATAGATTAACCTTTAGCAATTCAGGAGGTAGTTTACCAACAGGAATTGATGGGGGTCAGACCTATTTTGTCTTAGAAACTAACCTTAATGCAAACGATTTTGAAATTGCTGCATCTTTAAACGGTTCACCAGTTGATGTAACTGGTGCTGGTTCGGGAACAAATTTTGCAACGGCAGACGGTATTACAAAAACAACACTGCGAGAAAACTACGACTATGTTGATCTAACAGTTTATCAACCAGGTGAATCTGTAGGAACATCAGGAGCGTCTCCTGTTGTTCCAGGATCATTTACTACGGTAACCATAACCATTGCGGGTCCTGCAGTATTAACTACATCAGGAGCACACGGATTAAGCGTTGGTGATTGTATTAGATTACAAACAACTGGAGATTTACCAACTGGTTTAAATGAATCAAATCATTATTTTGTAAGCGCAACCCCAAGCGGCACTACTTTTAGAGTTGCGTTAGCGCCGCCGGCACTCGCATCATCAGTTGATATCGACACAACTGGATCACAGTCAGGAACGCATTCGTTTGCACTAGTAACTGGTAGAGTTGGCGATGATAATTTTGCTGTTGTTCCTGTTGCTCCTCAAGAAAGATCGAGGGTTCCTGGTTCAAAATTTCTATTTAAGGGTGAAGAATATATTATCGATTCATACCAGTCTGAAGAGGACCTGGATGAATCATATGCTAGAATTACTCTTGATAGAGCGTTGGAAGATGCCGTTAACGAGTTTGAAGGTTCCTACACTATTAAAAGTGCAGTGCCTATTAGAACACTTGGTGCCAAGGGCGATCTAACAATTAGAATTTCTTTGACTCGTGTTACTGGTCATGACTTGCTTGATATTGGAACAGGATCATATGCAGATACAAACTATCCAAACGAAATTTATGGACCAGCAGTTAATGCATTAAATGATTCAAATGAAACCAATGAGCGTGGCGTGGGGCGTGTGTTTTATGTTACCACTGACCAATTTGGTAACTTTAACGTAGGTCCTTACTTCCGAGTTGACCAAGGAACGGGTCGAGTAACATTCTCTGCTGCAATTGCACTGAGTAATTTGGACGGTATTGGATTCAAGCGTGGTGTGCCTATTTCAGAATTCTCAACAGATAGTTCATTCTCTGATAATGCTGTTGATACTGTTCCAACAGAAAACGCAACAAGATTATACATCGATAGAAGACTAGGAATCACACACAGTGGTTCACCTGTTATTTCTGCTAGTTTAATACCACCAACATCCGGTGGATTCATGGATTTAAGTGGACAACAGCAAATGAAGTCCAATATGCAGTTGGGCGATTACAAAATTGTTAATATGGCTGATCCTGTCGATCCACAGGATGCTGTTAACCTAAGAAGTTTAACATATAGTAACTTACAAGAATTTACATTTACAAATCTTAAAGCAAATGACATCATGGTATTCACAGGAGTGGGCAATGATGCTATCAATGCTGAAGTGGTTGGAGATATTACTCTTGACATAGATTCTACGGCTAATACTATCGATGCACAAATTGAGCCGAATGTTATTCTAAATGCTGATGTTAACACAAATGCTGATATTGCGCAAAGCAAACTGTTAATGCAATTAACAACTGCTAACGCAGCAGCACCAACAGGCACAGCAAGAGATAAACAGGCTCGCAGCGGCTTGGCCAGTTTTGATACAGCACAATTTACCGTGGTAGATGGATGGGTCCAATTAAAAACAAACGGAACACCTAAGACTGCACTTGCACAAGTTGCCGCAGAGAGTGTGCTTGGTAACGATGGGTTAACAATAGGAAATGCTTCTGATATTCCTTTCACAACAATTGTTAACGCAGGCGGATCTATTAAGAAATCACAATACGGTTCGTTGGGTATTCTTGCAAGAACTAACGGAAGTTCGAATACGTCTGACAGTGACTATGCTGTAATTGACTATGCGGCAGGATCCAGTTCAACTGTTGAAGTAAACAAATTAATTCGAAGAGATTCAAACGGGGACTTCGGTGGTAGATATGTAGATGTTCAAGCCGTAAGGATTGACGGATATGAAGCACTGGACACTGGAACTATTGCAACGGGTGGATTCACAAGGATACACACATATGCAGGCGCTGGCGGATCAGGAAATGGTGGTATATATCTACAGGACGGATCACTGGCTGCTGATAAAATTTCATATTATGATAATGACGTTCATCAATTTAGAAAACAAAACGGTATTTCAAATGCTCCTATTGTTGCAGGAAGCATAGAGGTTACTTCAATAACAACCGGCGGCAACACAGTAGCAGGAACAATTACAGGTAGATGGACGCTAACAGGAACATCACCAACTGAATCAAGATTCGAAGCAACATACTCTGCGGACGTTGCAGAATACTACGAGGGTGATAAGGAATACGAAGTTGGAACCGTATTGGTATTTGGTGGTGACAAGGAAGTTACTACATCAAACAAACAAGGCGATCACAGAGTTGCTGGTGTTGTATCCAACACTGCTGCTTACGTAATGTATACAGCATGTCCAGGTGAAAAGAACCTAGTAGCATTGACTGGAAGAGTTCCTTGTAAGGTAGTAGGTAAAATTAAAAAGGGTGATATATTGGTAACAGCGGGTATACACGGCGTGGCAACAGTTTCAACGGATCCTAAGGTAGGAACAATTGTTGGTAAAGCAATTGAAGATTACGATAGTGATCATATAGGAACAATTGAAGTAGCAGTAGGGAGATCATAATGGCATATAAAAATAATGTAGATCTTGGTAATGCTCCTTTAATCTGGAGCAGAATGCGTGAGGCTTTTGATGATATCAACGAAAATTTTACCATTATTGCTGCCACTGTAGGTAGAAAAGCACCTAAGAATATTGAAACTATTACATTAGGTAATCCGATTATAATTACAACAGAAGATGACCATGGTCTTGCTTCGGGTGATAGAGTAACCATTGTTCAAACAGAAATATCTCAACTTGATGGAAATACCTATTTTATAAAGTCCACAAGATTAGATACAATAGAATTATATACTGATGAAGGACTTACTACTCCTGTAGATGGAAGTGCATACGATGCATGGGCCAGTCCTAATGCAGGACAAATACAGGCGCTGAATAGTTTTTCTGATATTGATTTCGAAAACATGACATCAAGTGTTTCTCCAAGAGTAACAGGTGAACTTACATTGGGCGAAGACTCTAAAAGATGGAAAAAATTACACGTTGCAGAATATAGCGATGATGACGAAACAAGGGAACACGGTGTTTGGTTAGGGACAGCACACATAAAAGGAACTAGTGGAACAATTGATCTACCTTTAAATTCAACGGTTAATGGTCAACTAATTATAAATCCAGATCAAACATTCTTTAAGAGTGTTCAAATTGATAACGGAAATAGAGTCGTAGCAGATGATTTTGTAGATACACTTAATTTAATAAGCGGAAGTGCAATATCAATGACTGTTGACAGTGCTGCCGAATCGATTACAATTACAAATACAGGTGTAAGACAATTGACGGCAGGTGCGGGGTTAAGTGTAAGTTCCACAACAGGAAACATCACTGTTACTAACACAGGTGTTAGAAGTTTACAAAATGTAACAGCATTACCAAGTGGCAGAACACAGGGTGCTGGTATCAATATAAGCGGATCAACAGGTGATAATCTTAAAGTTACTAACACGGGTGTATTAGAAATACAACCTGGTTCTGCGGCACTTACGGTATTTACAGATGCCGCAACAGGCATTGTAACCATAACAAACTCTGCGCCGGCAGGAAATGCATATAGAACTGTTGATGTAAACGGAACATTCTTGGCTTCGCCTAGTGTTGCAGGAACACTTATTGTCGAAGAAGGCAACGGTATTACTTTAAGCGGTGATAGTGGAACACAAACTTTGACTATAGCATTCAGTGGTGTTTCTGATATCACAGGAAGTGTGTTTGCAGATGATTCAACCAAGATGGTTGATGCTGTTGAAAATGAAATGTATGCATCGGGCGGCTTCTTTGGCAACCTAACAGGAAATGTTACAGGAAATATTACAGGAAATATTACAGGCGACCTAACTGGAAATAGCACAGGTTACCACACAGGTGATGTTACAGGTTCAATATTCGGTGACGATTCAACAAAACTCGTTGATGCTGTTGAAGGTGAAATATATGGTGACTTCTACGGAACACTTAGAAATCAAAATTGGATGGCAGCATATGACGGATTCCTAACTATATCAAACGGTGGTTCAACAGGTCCTGGACCTATACAAATTAATGCTTCGGCAAATCTAGACCTTACAGCAGGTGCTGGATACACAATTAATGCAAATAGAAATATTGTTGCATCAGGCGGAGTTACAGGTGATACCACAGGTTATCATACTGGTGACGTAACAGGATCTGTTTTTGCAGATGACTCAACACAGTTGGTTGATGCAGTAAGCGGTGTGCTAAGAGGCACACACATTGGTGATGTTATAGGATCAGTGTTTGCTGATAACTCCACAATGTTAGTTAATGGGGTGGATGGAACACTGTATTACGATCCGGGAACTCCAGGCGATTGGGATGGCGATGCTCCGACAACCGTGGGCGAGGCACTGGATAGATTGGCCACATTGGTCAAAACATTAAATGCTGGAACGGGGGCGTAAGTAGATGGCTAAACTAACAGTAAACATCGGAACAAGCGCAAACGACAGAACGGGTGATAACCTACGCACAGCGTTTAACAAGATTAATCAAAACTTTGATGAGTTATATACTGAACTAGGATTAGATGATGCAAGTTTAAATCTAGGAGCATTTGAATTTACGGGTAGTGTAATGACTACCACTGACTCCAGTGCAATCACTATTGATCAGGCTGTAACAGTATCAAGCGATCTAACGGTAGGCGGTGATGTTGTTCCAAGCACTGACCTAGGCAGCAGTTTAGGATCAGCAACAAAGAGATTCAAGGATCTATACATCAGCAACAACACAATTTTCCTAGGCAATACTTCACTGGGTGTTAGCTCAGGCGGTGATCTTACTGTAGGCGGTGCTAGTGTTTCATCAGTAATTGATTATAACGATATACAGAATAAACCTACACTGTTTGATGGTGCATACAGTTCATTAACAGGCAAACCGACCATTCCAGCAGACGTTGGAGACTTAACTGACACAGGTGGATTATTAGGTGCAGGTGGTATTGCACTAACAGATCTTTCAGTTGGTGCGGAAGCATCAGCAAGTGGCGATGGTGGTATTGCATACGATAATTCTACAGGTGTGTTCACATACACTCCACCAGACCTAAGTGGTTATCAAACTACACTAGTATCAGGAACCAGCATTAAGACCGTTAACGGAACTTCATTACTTGGCTCTGGTGATGTTACTATATCAGCCAGTGGAGCAGACTTATCAGCAGTTGATGAGAACTATGCTCCAGATACTGATAACGCATACGATTTAGGTATTGCGGCAGGCAATTTCCTAAGAACAGGTTATTTCAAAACCAGCGTGGTAATTGGAACTGGCCAATTTGCAAGCGCAACTTTAACTTATAATAGTGATGGACAATTACAATCCAGTGCAGGAATAAACACTTCCGCATTGTATTCAAGTTCTTATATGTCCATTGAACCAAAATACGGTGGACTTATTTTCTGGATGGACGGCGATGCAGGTGGCGGAACACTAGGTTATTCAGCCAACAATGGTTCTAATGAAATGACTTGGTCGGGTGATATGTATTCAAACGGTCCAACGTATCAATTAGACAACGATCAAGCAAACCTACAGATTGGTGCTGAAGTTACCAAAACAATCTCAGGCGTTACACTGGGTGCAACAACCAGTTTGAATTTTAGCGATCCATATTACGCTAATCCTAACTCAACGGTTACGATTACGGGTGTTGTGGGAACAACTGAATTAAACAATCAAACATATTACATGAACAGTTCAAATGAATTGTTTACAGATGCGGCACTAACAACACCACTTAACAGTTCAGCATTCACAGCATATGTGTCAGGTGGAACGGCAGTGGTTGCTCCAAGAGCAACAGCAAGTTTACCCGTGCTACACAGTGCTCCAACAACACCTAAGAGTGGTATGATGGCAGTGGCTGATGGAACCAACTGGAACCCAACAGGAACAGGCACAGAAACCATGGTTGTTTATCTAGGCGGTGCTTGGAGAACAATAGCAAATGCATAAGGTTAAATACAGTATATAGGAAAGCAAAATGGCAGATTTACAAACAATTAATGTAGGAAACTTAGTAAACGACGGTTTAGGTGATGACCTAAGAACTGCGTTCTTAAAAGTTAATGCTAACTTTGCTGAACTTAATGCAGGACTAACAATTACTGCATCCAACACAGGAACTGGATCATCCGTGTTTAAGGAAAAAGTAAACAACGATTTACGATTTAAATCACTGGTCGGTGGAACGAAGATACTAATAACTGAAGGTAATGATAGTATCGATATTGCCAGCACACAACCTGATGCTTTTATTAAGATAGATACAGACAGCGGAAGTGTTGAAGCAAGTTCACATGAACAGATTACGATGCAGGGAATCGCTGCACCGTTGTCAGAGACTGGTATAAAGGATATTGAAGTTACAACATTAGGTAGTTCAGTAAACTTTAAAACAATTATTCCTGTAACTGAATACCTTACAACATATGATTTTGGTTCAATTAACGGAACATATGCTAATGCTATACAATTAGCCATGCAGGCAGCAAACATTGATTTCGGAACACTAACTTATTCATCGGATATTGATTTAGACTGTGGCGGTCTAACTTAGGAGGTAACTTTATGGCAGTGACATGGATAACGCCAGTAGGAAACCTCGGAACGCTAGAAGAAAGAATAATCACAAGCATTCCATTACAGGCAACTACCGACACTAACAATTCTATTACATACACACTGATAGCGGGAAATCTTCCGAGAGGTATGCTAATTCAAGGAAATGAAATTAAAGGTTCTCCTGCTGAAGTAACTAAATTTACAGAATCAAGATTTGTTATAAGAGCCTACGACGGTGAAGATGAGAAAGACAGAACTTTTAAAATAGGTGTCGACGGTGCAGACTTTCCTGAATGGATTACCGAGGAAGGATTTTTAAATGTAGGAGCAGGCGAATCATACTTTGTTCTTGATGATGCACAGGTTGATTTTCAACTACAGGCTACAGATCCTGATGCTATTGCAGGAGAAAATTTAGAATACTATGTTGTTCCAAATAGTGGAATACTTCCTTATGGTCTTACACTTTCCAAGACTGGTAGAATAAGTGGGTTTACACAGTCCATTCCTGCAATTGATTACGCAACTGTTGTAACCGGAGCATATGATACCCATTCTTTTGATACTGTTCCATTAGACATCGCTAAGAATAACAGCCTAGGGTTTGACTCTTATTTTTATGATAATCAAACCTTTGATTATGGTGAGCAAGGAATTGTTCCAAAAAAATTAAGTAGAGTGTATACATTCGGAGTTGCGGTTACTGACGGACTAAACGCCATAAACAGAATTTTTAAAATTTATGTTGTATCCGAAGAATTCCTAAGAGCTGATAACACACTGGTGCAGGTTGATACAAATCTATTCCAAGCAGACAACACAAGTGATAGAGTTCCTCTTTGGGTGACTGATTCATATTTAGGAAGATGGAGAGCAAATAACTATGTTACCCTTTTTCTAGAAGTTTATGACCCACCAACACTTTCTGGAACAATAAGTTACTTTTTTGTTGATCAGAATCCAGACGGATCTACAAGCCAATTGCCTCCAGGATTAACGCTAGATACAATATCCGGCGAACTGGCTGGAAAGGTTCCATATCAGGCCGCAGTTACCAAACAATATCAATTTACATTAAAGGCAGTTAACTTTCCAAGATCTGCTGCTGATGACAATTACACACTAGTAGGTGATTGGAGTTCGACTAGAATCTATCGAGTAAATGAAGCAGTAAGATTTGGTGGATTTATATATGTCTGTATACAAGATAACATTTATCAAATTCCAGATGCAGCCGATTCAGCATATTGGAATCTTGGTGTAGGAACAGTTGATAAGACATTTACTGTTGACATAATCGGTGAAATAGAAAGTGCAATTAGTTGGATCAGTGACAGTAACTTAGGAACCATAAAACCAAATCAACCCAGTCGACTGTTTGTCGAAGCAAACAGTTTATTATATGGTGGGAGATTAAGTTATGAACTAACTTCAGGTGAATTACCTCCCGGATTAGAATTTTTACCCAACGGAATAATAAAAGGAAAAGTTACGCAGTTTGCAGATGACGATCAAGAAGGATTAACAAGATTTTTCGATAGAGATAGTAGTAATGTAGATTCTTCTGGAACATTTAGTTTTAATACAACCTTCGACGATGATGTCACCAGTTACGATAAAGAGTTTACATTTACCGTTATGGCTAAAGACGGTGCAAATTTTGCTGAACTAGAAAAAACATTTACAGTTAAGGTAATAGCAGACACACAAAAAACATTCTCTAACTTATATATGAAAGCATTTCAAACCAAAGAAAAAAGATTAAATTGGTTTAATTTTATAACTGATGCTACTATTTTTGTTCCTGATGATATCTATAGATACGGCGATGACAATTTCGGAGTCCAGACAGAAATAAAGACTTTGGTATTCGGCGGTATTGAAAGCAAGACAGCAGTAGAATTTATTCAGGCAATGAGCAGGAATCATTATAATAAAAGATTTACGTTTGGAGATCTTAAAACTGCACAGGCAAAGGATTTAGAAACACAAGAAACTATCTATGAAGTGATATATGTAGAAATTATAGATGAATTTGAAAAATCAGGCAAGAGTATATCTTCTACGGTAGAACTAAAGGATAATATCAACAGCAAAGTGCTAACAAGTTTTGATAATATCACTATCGATAGTGACATTCCATTTGCCAGCGATAGTGATCTACAGAGAGTATTCCCTAATTCCGTTAAAAATATGAGATCTAGAATTAGAGAAATTGGCGAAAGAGACAGAGAATTCTTACCATTATGGATGAGAAGCATACAGGAAACTGCAACTTTTGAACTTGGATATACCAAGGCAATGGTTCTGTGTTATGCAAAACCAGGAAGGGCTGATAGCATATTGGCTAAAATAAGAGCCAGTAATTTTGATTTTAAGACTATTAATTTTGTTGCAGATAGATATGTTATTGATATTGTGGAAGGACAGATACAAGATACATACCTACAGTTTCCACAGGACAGAATAACAAAACACACAGATTCTGCACCAAAACCAGATCAAAATGACAAGGATAGTGGCTTCAGAGTAGCCGCAAGTGGATTCTAAACAAATCTAGTATGATAAATATATACTGAATACAACGGAGATAATGACGTGGCAAGATCGAATAACAGTTTAATTAACTATCTAAGCATTAATGAAAACTTCCCAGTTGCTGGGCAGGATAATGACACACAGGTTTTTAGAGACAATTCCGACACAATCAAAACAAGTCTAAGAAATGCCAAGGACGAACTAACAGATATCCTCTCCAATGCCGCGTTTAAGGATGAAGATAATGACTTTGAGTTGAATAATATTCGTAGAGCAGTTTTACTTAACAATAGAGTTGGAAAATTTGATTACGGTGATCCATTTACAACTAATCGAACTAGCGAGTAT